>ERZ772812.1771-NODE-1771-length-15094-cov-109.045282_pt1 | contig 15094 bp, 14 predicted proteins | sample MGYA00511343_ERZ772812 | MGnify/ENA primary metagenome ERZ772812 (study PRJEB29015, sample SAMEA2737706) | human gut metagenome | biome: human gut; feature: human-associated habitat; material: faeces | place: China | collected 2012 ...
TCAAGCGTCTGACTGAAATCGGCTGCTATCGCGGCATGCGCCACCGTCGTGGCCTGCCCGTTCGCGGTCAGCGCAGCAAGACCAACGCACGCACTCGCAAAGGCCCCAAGAAGACTATCGCTAACAAGAAGAAGTAAAGGAAGGAGGAATAGATCATGGCAGCTAACAATGTAAAAGGCAAGAAGGTCATTCGCCGTCGTCGTGAAAAGAAGAACGTCGAGAAGGGTCAGGTCCATATCCGTTCTTCCTTCAACAACACCATGGTGACCGTCACCGATGCTCAGGGCAACGCTCTGTCCTGGGCCTCCTCCGGTGGTCTGGGTTTCCGCGGCAGCAAGAAGTCCACTCCCTTCGCCGCCCAGAGCGCAGCTGAGACTGCGGCCAAGGCAGCGATGGAGCACGGTCTGAAGACCGTGGAGGTCTTCGTGAAGGGCCCTGGCCAGGGCCGTGAGGCCGCCATCCGCGCCCTGCAGGCGGTGGGTCTGGAAGTGACGATGATCAAGGACGTCACCCCCATCCCCCACAACGGATGCCGCCCCCCCAAGCGTCGTCGCGTGTAATCGGAAGAAGGAGGATTAATAAATCATGGCTAAGAATATGCAGCCTATCGCCAAGCGTTGCAAGGCGCTGGGTATTTCTCCTACCGTCATGGGTTACTCCAAGAAGGAGACGAAGCGCAACCCCGGCGGCCAGATGAGAAAGAAGAAGAGCGAGTACGCCATCCAGCTCAACGAGAAGCAGAAGGTCAAGTTCGTCTACGGCATTCTGGAGAAGCAGTTCCATGCTTACTATGAGAAGGCTTCCGCCATGCCCGGCAAGACCGGCGAGAACCTGCTGAGCCTGGTAGAGCGCCGTCTGGACAACGTGGTGTACCGTCTGGGCTTCGCCATGACCCGCCGTGAGGCCCGTCAGCTGGTGAACCACGCCCATTTCACTGTCAATGGCCACAAGGTCAACATCCCCTCCTACCTGGTGCGCGTGGGCGATGTGATCGAGGTCAAGGAGAGCAGCCGCTCTTCCGTGGCTTTCAAGCGTCTGACTGCTGAGGATGCGCCCATGGTCAACGTCCCCAAGTGGCTGGAGCGTGACAAGAACGCCCTGAAGGGTACTGTTGTCACCATGCCCGCCCGCGAGGACATCGACATGCCCATCGAGGAGCATCTGATCGTCGAGTTGTACTCCAAGTAATAGGGTTCAAACCCTCACGAAGCACTGGAACCAAATAGGATGCGGCCCTCCAGGCCGCTCCGCCAAAAGAATGAAGGAGGGTACTGCATGATCGAAATTGAGAAGCCCCAGATCGAGTGTATCGAAACACCCGGCGACGCTTCCTATGGAAAATATGTGATCGAACCCCTGGAGCGCGGTTACGGAACGACCCTGGGTAATGCGCTGCGGCGTATTATGCTCTCGTCTCTCCCCGGCACGGCGGCCACCAGCATCAAAATTGCCGGTGTGCAGCACGAGTTTTCCACCATCCCCGGTGTGAAGGAGGATGTGACGGAGATCGTTCTGAACGTGAAGAATCTGTTGACCAAGCTGCACTGCGAGGGAGGCAAAACGGTTTTTATCGAGGCCACCGGCCCCTGCGAAGTGACAGCCGGCGACATCAAGAGCGACGGTGAAGTGGAGGTCCTGAACCCCGAGCTTCATCTGGCTACTCTGGACGTGGGTGCCACGCTGAGCATGGAGATCACGCTGAGCCACGGCCGCGGCTACGTGTCCGCGGACCGCAACAAGGCGCTCCGTCCCAATGTGATCGGTGTGATCCCCATCGACAGCATCTACACCCCCGTCTACAAGGTCAACTACACTGTGGAGAGCACCCGTGTCGGCGCCTCCAGCGACTACGATAAGCTGACGCTGGAGGTCTGGACGGACACCACCATCACGGCCCGTGATGCGGTGTCTCTGGGCGCCAAGATCCTGTGTGACCACTTTGCCCTGTTCACTGACCTGTCCGACACGCTGGGCGACAAGTCCACCGTGGTGGAAAAGGCCGCTGATTCTAAGGACAAGATGCTGGAACTGACCATCGAGGAGCTGGATCTGTCCGTCCGCAGCTTCAACTGCCTCAAGCGCGCCAACATCAACACCGTCGAGGATTTGATCTCCAAGACCGAGGACGAGATGATGAAGGTCCGCAATCTGGGACGCAAGTCCCTGGAGGAAGTTATCAACAAGCTGGCCATGATGGGTTTGTCCCTGGCCAGCGAGGACAACAACTAACTGATCTGCGCTTCTCGCGCATATCCTGACAAGGAGGAAACAGAAATGCCCGGAACTCGTAAGCTCGGTAAGACTACCGATCAGCGTATGGCGATGCTCCGTCAGCAGGTCACCGATTTCCTGGACAAGGGCCGTATGGAGACTACCATCACCCGTGCCAAGGAGATCAAGCCCATGGCCGAGAAGATGATCACCCTCGGCAAGAAGGGCGATCTGGCTGCTTACCGTCAGGCGCTGAGCTTCATCACCCGCGAAGACGTGGCCAACAAGCTGTTCAAGGAGCTGGCTCCCAGCTACGCAGAACGCAACGGCGGCTACACCCGCATCATTCGCACCGGCATCCGCCGCGGTGACGCTGCGGAGACCGCTGTCATCGAGCTGGTGAAATAAGCGAAGTCTAAACTGCAAAAACGCCCTTTCCCATGGCTTCTGCTATGGGAAAGGGCGTTTTTTCGCGCCGCCACTTCAGGTTGCACCGGAAAATTTGCCCGCGCAACCTGAAGTTGATGGACAAATACCCCCATCTGCCTGTATAATAGGGCTGAAAAACGGAGAAAGGGAGGGCTTGCCATGGCAACCATCCGCTGCCGGTCCTGCGGCCGCATATACGATTACAACAAAAAGGACATGTGCCCCAAGTGCGGCGCCTATAACCGTCCGCCCCACCGCGAGCGGGTGGACCCCGATGGCACCGTCCACTTCGTGGAGGACCAGTCCATCCCGCCCCGCCGCGGCAAGGTCTGCTATGAAGAAAAGACCTGCTATGAGGATCAGACCCGCCGCGGCTCCCGTGAGAAAGCCGGCCACACCGGGTCCGGCAGCGCCCGCGCACAGGAGTGGGAGAACACCAAGAACAGCGTCAACCGCGCCGTAAACCATGTGAGCGGTATGAATGCACAGAGCCGCGGAAGGGCAGTGGTCCTGATCGTCGCGGCCGTCAGCGTCCTCATTTCGCTGATAGGCTCCTGCCAGACCCACCTCAGCTACACCTCCGAGCCAGAGCCAGAGCCCGGCTGGTCTGTCGAACCCGCCACAGAGATCACCGACCCCACCGATACCTACCGGTTTGGCTGTGCCTTTGAGCTGATGGGTCAGACCGGCACAGTCACTGAGGTGGGGACCAGCGGCCAGCGCATTATGATCACCGTGGAGGGTCTGGAGCCCGACACCTATTACCCACCCTATCTGGTGGCCTACGACAGCGACGGCTATTTCGTGGATCTTGCATCTCCCGACGAGATCACGGATTGGGATTCCGGCACCACCTATACCTACGACCGCGACGACATGACCGGCCTCGAGGACGCGGCCCAATGGACGCTGGAGTTCAACGTGCTGGAGGAGCAGGACGGCAGTATGGTGTTCACCGGCGACGAGGTAGTCGTGGATCTGACCGGCTACGTACAGTAACCGCCGCAGCCGCCCCGTCATACCCAGCCCTACCCCGCGCATATACTGCCACCGGTGATTTGATGAAGAAGCTCCTCCGCACCGCGCTGGCCGCATGGGCCGCAGTGATCCTGCTGCCTGCCTGCACCGTCCCCAGCTCCTACGACCCCGCCGTGCCTCACGCGGTGACCCCTGCCGTCTCTGCGGATACCCCGACGGATGCCGACCCCAGCGCCCCAAAATACGTGGCGCTGACCTTTGACGACGGCCCCTCGCCCCGCTGCACGCCCCGCCTGCTGGACGGTCTGGCGGAATACGGCGCCCGTGCCACCTTCTTCGTGGTGGGCTGCCAGACGGTGAAGGATCCGGACATCGTCCGGCGTATCGCCGCCGAGGGGCATCAGGTGGGAAACCATTCCTACGACCACCCACAGATGGACAGCCTGACCTGCGCGCAGGCACTGGCCGACCTGCAAAAAAACGACGACCTGCTGCGCCGGCTGCTGGGGAAGGGGGACTACTGGGTGCGCCCGCCCTACGGCCTGTGTACCGACCGGGAGGCGGCCGCCCTATCCGTGCCGCTGGTGAACTGGTCGGTGGACACCGAGGACTGGAAGAGCAAGGATGCCGATAAGATCCTGGATATCATCTACCGTCAGGTGTCCGACGGCGACATTGTGCTTCTCCACGACCGCTACCAGAACACGGTGGATGCGGTGCTCCGCGCCGTGCCCCACCTGCAGGAGCAGGGTTACGTGTTCGTCACCGTGTCGGAGCTGCTGACCCTGAAGGGGGTCACGCCGGAGTCCGGTGTCACCTACCACAGTGTAAAATAAAAAACCCTCCCGAAGCGACAGCCTCGGGAGGGTTTGATTCACTTTAGCCTTACGCAGCGGCAGCCAGCATGCAGTTGATGACCAGCGTCAGCACCACGAAGATGGCGCCCACCCACTTGGTGGCCTTAGCCAGCTTGGCGTCGATGCTCTTGGCCTTGGACTTGGCCATGTAGCTGTCGGCGATGCCGCCGATAGCGCCGGACAGGCCCTGGCTCTTACCGGACTGGAACAGCACGATGGCGATCAGGATCAAAGCAGCCAGCAGCTGCAGAATGGTAACGAAAATCAGCATAACGGGAACCTCCACATCTATTCCGTGCCGCAGGGCACATAATTCACAGTACAAACGATTTTACCATAATACAACCGCCAATGCAAGGGGTGACGGCAGATTTTTTCTCCATTTTACCGAAAAAATGATAGAACAAATGTTGCAATCCGCAAAAACCTGTGGTACACTATATTTACAACTATCAGCCGTCGCGGAGAAAGGGGTATCCACATGGCGAAGCTGACTAAAATGCAGCAGAAGATCTACGACTATATCGCCGAGACCACGCGGCAGCAGGGCTATCCGCCCTCCGTCCGCGAGATCGGGGAGGCGGTGGGCCTGCGCTCACCGTCCACGGTACACTTTCATTTGAAGCATATGGAGGAGATGGGCGTCCTGACCAAGGGGGCCGGCAAGGGCCGCGCCCTGACGCTGACGCCGCTGGAGGGCGCAGCGCCCGCCGTACCTGCCGCGCCTGCGTCCCACTCTGCCCCTGCGGAGCCGGAGATGCCCGTGGGCCGCGTCCCCATCGTGGGCACGGTGGCCGCCGGTGCACCCATCCTGGCCCAGGAGTGCATCGAGGACTACCTGACCTTCGACACCAACGGACGGGAGGGGGAGTATTTTGCCCTGCGGGTGCGGGGTGAGTCCATGCTGAATGCCGGCATCCTGCCCGGTGATCTGGTGGTGGTGCATCAGCAGCCGGAGGCCCATAACGGCGAGATCGTGGTGGCCCTGCTGGGGGAGGAGGCCACGGTGAAGCGGCTCAGCCGCCGTAACGGACAGGTCTGGCTTCTGCCGGAGAACGACGCATACAGCCCCATCGACGGCCATGATGCTACCATTCTGGGTAAAGTGACCGCCGTGGTCCGCCAGTACTGATCCGCTGCACGGGTGCCATCGTCATTCCACACAGCGCGGCGTACTTCCGCGCCGCTGTGCGTATCTATCACCCGTCGGCACCGCCCTTTCGCAGCGCGGCGCAGCTTTGCGCCGCCGCGCATATGTCTGATTGAATAGAAAAGGCACGCCGATTTTAGGACCGGCGTGCCTTTTACACAGCGTGTTTTATTTGGTTCTCTCAATGTCTTCATCATGAAGCCGATCCGGAAGAAAAACCGGAAATTAACCGGAAATTATTTGGCCGCCTGGGGGGTGTCCAGGTGGACGGTCCACTGCTCCAGCGAGAAGAAGGGGTCCGTCTCCGTGGCAGTCAGGCCCTCCACCAGTCCGGTGGTGGTCAGCACCGAATCGGACTTGAAGCACAGGGGGGCGATGGGCATTTTTTCCAGCAGGTCCTGCCACAGCGCCGTCAGCGCTTTCGACCGCTGACCCTCCGATGCCGTGCGGCAGGCGGCCAGCAGAACGTCGGTGTCCTCATCGGAAAAGCCGCCGTAATTCAGAGAACCCTCCGTGCCGACAAGCTCCAGAATATCCCAGTCCGCCGTCAGGCGGCACTCGCCGTAATACAGGTCGAAGCTGCCGTCCTGCAGCCGCTGGAGGTACGTCTCCCAGGGCACACTGTCCACCGTCACCGTCAGGCCGCAGCGGCTCAGCGCGGCGGCGATCTCCTGAGCGGCGCTGACCTTGAAGGAGTTTTCCTCGTTGACCAGCAGCGTCACGGATACCCCGGCATACATGCCCGCGGAAGCGTTATCAGAACTGGTGTTTCCGGCATTTGCGGCATCGTTTGAGCTTCCGGCTTCTTCCTGCGTCAGCTGCTGGAGCGCGGCGATGCTGTACGGCGCCTCCAGCTCCGTGGGGTACTCCTCACTGGCGGGGGAGAGAGGGAACTGGGCGGCGCTGCCGTGGCCCAGCAGGCAGGAATCCACCAGAGCCTGACGGTCCGCGGCTGCGCTGACCGCCTGCCGCAGTGCAGCATCGCTGAAGGGCGCACGGCGGGTGTTGAAGCCCAGAAACTGCATCACAGACGTGGGGGCGTCGGTATAGTCGCCGCTGGCGGACACGCCGGACGCACCGGTGCCGGTGAGGTCCAGCGGCAGCAGCTGGACCTCACGGGAGGAAAAGGCGTAGAGCATGGTGTCGCGGTCCTTGCAGTGCAGTAGCTCAATGCGCCGCAGCGGCAGGGCCTTCTGCTGCCACCAGCTGGGATTTTGTTCCAGGTACGCGCCGCTATCCGATGCGGTGAACACGTAGGGGCCGGTACCCACCGGCACGGTATCCGACTCGGTGCCGGCCTTGACAATGGGGATGTCCAGCCGCCACGCCAGCGTGGCAAGATCGGTGCTCATGGTGATGCGGACGGTGTCGCCCTGCGCGCGGACGGAGGACACCTCCGCCAGCCGCGCAGCGTACCGCTGGGACTGCCGTGCCCGCTCCAGCGTGGCCGCCACGTCCCGTGCCGTCAGGGCAGAGCCGTCGGAAAAGGTGACGCCGCTGCGCAGTGTCAGCGTATAGACCCGCTGCTCCGCATCGTAGGTGCAGCTGTCCGCCAGCAGAGGACGGAGGACGTAGTGCTCGTCCAGCTCAAACAGCTTTTCATACAGCAGGGCCCCCACCGATGACTGCACCGTCTCCGTGGTGGTAACGGGGTCCAGACTCTCTCCGGCAAAATAGGGCAGGGTGAAGGTGGTCAGGGGCTCCGGCTCCGGCGTCTCATTCTCCGCGCCGTAAAACTCCGACAGCTCGCCCAGCGGGTCGGATGGCTCCTCCCAGTTGGCGCAGCCGGTGGCGGTGAGCATCAGCGCCGCCAGCAGCAGGCACAAGAGCCGCCGTCTCATGGCGTCACCTCCCGCAGGGAGATCAGCGCCGCCTGCTCGCCCCGCCGCAGGCCGGTTTTCCGGTGGCTCCAGTACAGATCGGGGCGGCAATAGGTGCAGTCACCGCAGAGGTCGATATGCCGCACGCCGGCCTTTTGCAGCCACAGGGCGTTGACGGCCTTCAGGTCGACGTGCCACTTTTGGCCGTTCCACGTCATGAAGGGCTCGGCCTCCACCCCCAGCACCTCACGGAGGGCGGCGGGCACGTCGTTGTCCGTTTCAAAGCAACACGGCCCGATGGCGGGGCCAATGGCGGCGCGGATATGGGCGGGATCGCAGCCAAAGGCGTCCTGCATGGCGCGGACGGTCTTGCCAACGATGCCGGCGGCGGTGCCCCGCCAGCCGGCGTGGGCGGCCCCCACGGCGCGGCGCACCGGATCGTGGAGCAGGATCACATTGCAGTCGGCGGAGAACACCACCAGTGGGATACCGGGCACGTCGGTGATAAGAGCATCGGCACTGTCGTAGTCCTGGGGGACCCAGAGACCCTTGCCGCAGTCTGCCGCCGTCACCAGACGCACATCGTCGCGGTGGATCTGACGGCTCAGCACGGCGCGGCGGACATCCATGTCCAGCGCGGCGCACAGGCGGCGGAAGTTCTCCTGCACGTTGGCGATGTCGTCGCCCCGCCGGTCGTCCAGATTCAGGCTGTCCCACGGGGCGGGGGACACGCCGCCCAGACGGGTGGAGAAGCCGTGGCGGATGCCGTCCGATGCCAGTGCGCCGGCGGTGAGGAACGTGACGCCGTTTTTCATTTGGGTGTGGAACATGGCGGCTCCTTTCGGAAAGCAAGGCGGGCGGCGGCATCAGCCGCCGCCCGCCGGTCAGTTGGGATAGGGTGTCTCACACGACAGCCCAGCGAAGCGGGTATCGTGTGAAATCATTTAAGAGTGGTACTCCTTGCAGGTACACTTCTTCCACTTCAGACCGCTGCCGCAGGCACTTTGGCGCCCCAAATCTTTGATTTGGCTGGCGTCATGCGACCGTAGGCAGCGCGCAGGGGAGAAATGCGGGCCGAACTCAGGAATGGTACTCCTTGCAGGTACACTTCTTCCACTTCAGACCGCTGCCGCAGGGGCAGAGGTCGTTGCGGCCCACCTTTACCACGCGGGTGGGGCGCTTCTTCACGGTGCCATCGCCGCCCACATTCTCGGTGATGCCGGAGGCCACGCGCTCGCGCTTGACCTCCTGGTTCTGGCGCAGGCGCACGGAGTACAGACGGCGCACCGTCTCCTCCTTCATGGCATTGACCATCTCCTCGAACATCTCCAGAGACTCTTTCTTGTAGGCGTCCACCGGATTGGTCTGGGCGTAGGCCCGCAGGCGGATGCCCTGGCGCAGATCCTGCATGGCGTCGATGTGCTCCATCCAGTACTCGTCCACCACACGCAGCAGGATGACACGCTCCAGCTCACGCATGACGGGGGGCGTGATCTCCGCCTCCTTCTTGGCATAGTAGTCGGCGGCGGCGGCGGTGAACAGGTCGGTGAAGTCCTGCTGGGTCATGGTCTTGAGCTGCTCCTCGTCGATCTTCACGGTATACTTGGGGAAGTAGACGCCTTCCACGCTGCGCAGCAGGTCGCGGCAGGCGGCCATGTCCAGATGCTCGCTGCCCAGGAAGGCGGCGTGGACCAGATCGGAGATGGCGCCGTTCATCATGTTCATGATGATGTTCTTGACATCCATGCCGTCCAGCACCTGCTTGCGCTGGCCATAGATGATCTCGCGCTGCTTGTTCATGACATCGTCGTACTCCAGCACGGACTTACGGGTCTGGAAGTTGCGGCTCTCCACGGTGGTCTGTGCCTGCTCAATGGCGCGGGAGAGCATCTTGCTCTCAATGGGAGTGTCCTCATCAATGTCCATGCGCTCCATCAGAGAGGTGACGCGGTCACCGCCGAACAGGCGCATCAGATCGTCCTCCAGGGAGATATAGAAGCGGGTCTCGCCGGGGTCGCCCTGACGGCCGGCACGGCCGCGGAGCTGGTTGTCGATGCGGCGGGAGTCGTGACGCTCCGTGCCGATGATGAACAGGCCGCCGGCGGCACGGACCTTCTCGGCCTCGCCGGCGATCTCCGCCTTGTGCTGAGCCAGCTTTTCGGCAAACAGCTTGCGGGCGTTGAGGATCTCCTCGTTGTCCGTCTCGGCGTAGCCGGTGGCCTCGGCGATCAGCTCGTCGGTGAGTCCAGCCTTGCGCAGGTCGTTCTTGGCCATGTACTCGGCGTTGCCGCCCAGCATGATATCCGTACCACGGCCGGCCATGTTGGTGGCCACGGTGACGGCGCCGAACTGGCCGGCCTGGGCCACGATCTCGGCCTCGCGCTCGTGGTTCTTGGCGTTCAGCAGGTTGTGCTTGATGCCCTCGCGGGTCAGCATCTTGCCCAGCAGCTCGTTCTTCTCGATGGAGACGGTGCCCACCAGCACAGGCTGGCCCTTGGCGTGGCATTCCTTCACCTGACGGATGACGGCGTGATACTTGCCGTTCTCAGTCTTGTAGACGGAGTCCTCATTGTCGATACGGGCGATGGGGCGGTTGGTGGGGATCTCGATGATGTCCAGCGCGTAGATGGTGGCGAATTCTTCCTCCTCCGTCAGAGCCGTACCGGTCATGCCGGACAGCTTGCGGTACAGGCGGAAGTAGTTCTGGAACGTGATGGTGGCCAGCGTCTTGCTCTCGCGCTGGACGGACAGGTGCTCCTTGGCCTCGATGGCCTGATGCAGACCCTCGGAGTAGCGGCGGCCAAACATGAGACGGCCGGTGAACTCGTCCACGATGACGACCTCGCCGTCCTTCACCACGTAGTCCACATCCCGCTTCATGATGCCGTGGGCCTTGATGGCCTGGTTGATGTGGTGGGCAGTGGTGCTGTTCTCGGGGTCACTGAGGTTGTCCAGATGGAAGAATTCCTCCGCCTTCTTGATGCCGCGGGCTGTGAGGGAGCAGGTGCGGGCCTTCTCGTCCACGATGTAGTCGGCATCGATGTTGACGTCCTCTTCCTCCTTGTCGTCCGTCTCCGCCACCACGTACTTCTTCAGGCGGGCGGCGAAGGACTCGGCCATGTCGTACATCTGGGTGGACTTCTCGCCCATGCCGGAGATGATCAGGGGGGTGCGGGCCTCGTCGATGAGGATGGAGTCCACCTCGTCCACGATGGCGAAGGCGTGGCCCCGCTGGACCTGCTCGTTGGCGTAGATGGCCATATTGTCGCGGAGGTAGTCGAAGCCCATCTCGTTGTTGGTGCCGTAGGTGATGTCGGCCTGATAGGCTTTCTGGCGCTGCTCCTTGGTCATGTCGTGGATGATGAGGCCCACGGTGAGACCCATGAAGCGGTGGACCTTGCCCATCCACTCGGAGTCGCGCTTGGCCAGATAGTCGTTGACGGTGACGATGTGGACGCCCTCGCCGGTCAGCGCGTTCAGGTAGGCGGGCAGCGTGGCCACCAGCGTCTTGCCTTCACCGGTCTTCATCTCGGCGATGCGGCCCTGATGCAGGACGATGCCGCCCACCAGCTGGACAGGGTAGGGGCGCATGCCCAGCACGCGGTCCGCGGCCTCACGGACGGCGGCAAACGCCTCCGGCAGGATGTCATCCAGCGTCTCGCCGTTGGCAAGGCGCTCCTTGAACTCCGGCGTCTTGGCCTGCAGCTGGGCATCGGTCAGGGCCTTGTACTCCGGCTCCAGTGCGGTGATCTTATCCACGATGGGATAGATGCTCTTCAGCTCACGCTGGCTGTATGTGCCAAAAAGTTTGGTGATAAGTCCCATATATTCGTATCCTTTCCGTATAGAAGAATATGCGCATACAATAGCAATAATATAGTATAGCACAGGATATTGTCTAATGCAAAAGAATTTCTGTGAACAATCTGCGATGGACAGAATGCGCGGTTTGCGGTTGATGAAACTGTAAAGATGTGGTATACTTGTCCATATATAATATGAAAAGGAGTTTCTGCCATGAAGCTGAGCTTTTACGGCGCTGACCAGTGCGTCACCGGCAGCTGCCATTGTCTGGAGGTCAACGGAAAGAAGATCCTGGTGGACTGCGGCCTGCAGCAGGGCCGCGATGAGATCGACAACGCCGCCCTTCCCTTCCACCCGGGCAGCATCGACGTGGTGCTGGTGACCCACGCCCACATCGACCACTCCGGCCGCATCCCCATGCTCATCAAAAACGGGTTTCAGGGCCGCATCATCACCACGCGGCTGACAGCGGACCTGCTGGACATCATGCTGCAGGACTCCGCCCACATCCAGGAGCAGGACGCGGAGTACCAGAACCGCAAGAACAAGCGGGCCGGCCGTCCGGAGGTGCAGCCCATCTACACCGTGGCCGACGCTATGCAGGTGCGGGAGTACATCCAGCCCTGCGAGTACGGCCAGAAGGTGCAGGTCACAGACGACGTGACGGCGGAGTTCATCGATGCGGGACACCTGCTGGGCTCCGCCAGCATCAAGCTGACGTGCCATGAGGGCGGCGAGACCCGCACCGTGGTGTTCTCCGGCGATATCGGCAACGTGGATCAGCCCATCATCCGCGATCCCCAGTTCTACGCCGATGCCGACTATGTGCTGATGGAGTCCACTTACGGCGACCGCAACCACACCGAGGTGTGGAGCTACACCGATCAGCTGGCTCAGATCATCGACGAGACTCTGGCCAAGGGCGGCAACGTGGTCATCCCCGCCTTTGCCGTGGGCCGCACCCAGGAGCTGCTGTACTTCATCCGCGAGATCAAGGACCGCGGGCTGGTGACCTCCGTGAAGGATTTTCCCGTGTACGTGGACAGCCCGCTGGCCAAGAAGGCCACCACCATCTTCTGCGGCGACCTGCGGGGCTATCTGGACGAGGAGGCTCTGGCCCTGGTGCAGGACGGCACGCATATGTTCAACTTCCCGGGTCTGCACCTGACGGAGACGGTGGAGGAGTCCAAGCTGCTGAACATGGACAAGACCCCCAAGGTCATCATCTCCGCCAGCGGCATGTGCGATGCCGGACGTATCCGCCACCACCTGAAGTACAACCTCTGGCGGGGCGACAGCGCCGTGGTGTTCGTGGGCTTCCAGTCTCCGGGTACGCTGGGCCGGCACCTGCTGGACGGCGCGCCCAGCGTGAAGCTGTTTGGCGAGGACATCGCCGTGCGGGCCAAGATCGTGAACTTCCAGGGCCTCAGCTCCCACGCCGACCACGATCATCTGGTGGACTGGATCAAGCACTTTGATCCGGCAAAGACCACCCATGTGTTCATCGTACACGGCGACCGCGAGGTGGCGCCGGTGTTCGCCGAGACCGTGTCCAAGCTGGGCTTCGCGGCTCACGCGCCCCAGTACACCGAGGAGTACGACCTCATCGCCGATAAGAAGCTGGCGGTGGGCTATCTGCCGGAGCGGAAGACCCGTGCCTACGAGGGCGCGCCCAAGGCCACGCCCGCCTATCAGAAGCTGGTGCAGATGGGCGATATGCTCATCGGCCTTATCCGCCGCAGCAGGGGGCGGGACAACAAGACGCTGGCGGCCTTTGCCGAGGCCATCAGCAAGATCATCAGCAAGTTCGAGTTCTGAGCCGTGCTGGAGAAGAACAAGGTATACCGCGCCCGCATTCAGGGGTACACCTCCGAAGGGCTGGGCGTAGCCCGTATCGACGGGCAGGCGGTGTTTGTGCATCAGGCACTGCGGGGCGAGGAGTGCGACATCCTCGTTCTGAAGGTGCTGAAAAACGCCGCCTTCGGCAAGACGGTGCGGGTATACGAGCCATCGCCCCACCGCGTGGAGCCGGACTGCCCGTACTACGGACGGTGCGGCGGCTGCGACTTCCGCCATATGGACCGCGCCGAGGAGCTGGCCGCCAAGCGGCAGCGGGTGCAGGATGCGCTGGCCCGCATCGGCGGCAGCGCCGTGACGGTGGAGGGCATCGACGGCGGAGAACCCCTGCACTACCGCAACAAGAGCCAGTACCCCGTGGCGGCGGATGGCAGCGTGGGGTTCTACAAGGCGCGGAGTCATCAGGTCATCCCCGTGGAGCGGTGCCGCATCCAGAAGCCCCAGGCCGACGCGGCGGCCCAGGCCCTGCGGACGTACCTCCGGCTCTACGGCGTCAGCTGCTACGATGAGAAAACGCGGCGGGGGCTGGTGCGGTACCTGTACGTCCGCACCAACGGCGCGGGGCAGTCGCTGCTGTGCGTGCTGGTGAACGGGAAGAAGCTGCCCCATGAACGGGAGCTGGTGGACCTGCTGCGGCAGGCGGTGCCGGAGACCGTGGGTGTGGTGCTGGGGGTGAACACCCGGCCCACCGGCGCGGTGCTGGGACAGGAATACCGGACGCTGTGGGGCGCGGACGTGCTGACCGACACCCTGTGCGGCCTGACGTTTCGGCTCAGCGTGCCGTCGTTCTATCAGGTGAACCGCGAAATGGCGGAGGTGCTGTACCGGCGCGCTGTGGAATTCGCGGGACTCACCGGCACGGAGACGGTGCTGGACCTGTACTGCGGCGCAGGCACCATCACCCAGGTGATGGCCCGCCACGCGGGCCGCGTCATCGGCGCGGAGATCGTGCCGGAGGCCATCGAGGACGCCAGGGCCAACGCGCAGCGCAACGGCGTGGAGAATGTGGAGTTCTTCTGCGGCGATGCGGCGGCAGCGGCGGCGGATTTCGCCCGGCGCGGACTGCGGCCCGATGTCATCTGCGTGGACCCTCCCCGCAAGGGGCTGGCGCCGGAGGTGGTACACGCCGCAGCTCAGATGGCGCCCAAGCGCATCGTATACGTCTCCTGCGATCCCGCCACGCTGGCCCGGGACGTGAAGCTGCTGGCCCGGGAGGGCTACCGGGCCATCCGCGCCGCGGCGGTGGACATGTTCCCGGGGACCGCCAACGTCGAGACGGTAGTCTTGCTTTCCAAGGGTGAGGTCGACTCGAAAAAGATTCGGGTTGAGTTCTCTTTGGAAGATATGGATATGTCCGAATTTCAGGATGGGGCAACCTATCCGCAGATCAAGGAGTATGTGTTGGAGCATACCGGGTTAAAGGTGTCCAACCTCTATATCTCACAGATTAAACGAAAATGTGGGATTGGGGTTGGTAAGAACTATAATCTGCCGAAGTCCGAGGATTCCAGACAGCCCCAGTGTCCACCGGAAAAAGAGAAAGCAATCCGAGAAGCATTCAGATATTTTGGGATGATCTAACATCCAGCAAAGTGGAGGTTTCTTATGGATAGGTTGATTTCTTGTGAGTTCAACATGGATAATGCCTGTGTGGAACTGAAATTCTTAGATGGCAGTATGATTGCTATTGATACAATAGCCGTGGAGAATGAGGTTGCTGACAATATGTATCAGCGGTCAGAGCTGGACTATCTAATCTACAATGACCCGATTGGATATGCAGACTTGATATTGAACGGAAACCCCGAAATTTATCTAAAAACTGTAACTGAATGTAAACCCTTAGATTAAAACTCAGCCCTCTGCCTTTTCCTTGGCAGAGGGCCGTTTTTTGCTTAACAGTTATTGAGCATCCCTTAATTGCTCTACAACACTGCATTTCGCTGCGTTGTCATACATCATGCAAGGAATCAGCCACCCCAGCAGAA
>ERZ772812.1774-NODE-1774-length-15079-cov-12.511315_pt1 | contig 15079 bp, 14 predicted proteins | sample MGYA00511343_ERZ772812 | MGnify/ENA primary metagenome ERZ772812 (study PRJEB29015, sample SAMEA2737706) | human gut metagenome | biome: human gut; feature: human-associated habitat; material: faeces | place: China | collected 2012 ...
GGACACGAACATGAAGTATGATGAAAGCGTTTGCAAGTTTAATATGGATACCGGGTGTGTGGAGCTGCTGCTCCGGGATGGAAGAAAAATTTCCATCAATTGCACCGGGGTTGAAGATGCGCTGGATGCGACCATGGCGCAGAGGTCGGAGTTAGACTACCTCATCTACAATGACCCACTGGGCTATGCGGATTTGATTCTGAACGGTGACCCGGAGGAATATTTGGAAACAGTAGTGGACTACTGAGATTTGAGACATAGAAGTAAGAATAATTAAACAGAAGCAGGATGCCTTTCAGTTGTTGGGTATCCTGCTTTTATAATATGAGGTAAGATGAGAAATGTCAATAGAGCTTTTGATGCTTGGAACTATTGACAAAAATATCAAAAACGCCTATAATGCTATACAGATAGCATATGCGACCGTATAAACTCGATCTGATTAAATTATGGAGGATATTTTACATGAAAAGAATTCCAGCATACTTGACAGATGAAGAAATCGCACGTAAAATTACAAAATGCGTGTCAAGTGCGACAGGAAATGATAGTCAAGAGCATAATAGAAAAATCCGGACGCATAATAGCTCTCCGTCGGCTGTATGGGATTTTATTAATACGGCGTTATGTAAGGCTTTCTATAATGAAGAATGCCAGGCATATGTTGTTGCACGTGGACCATGGGAAATGGCTGTTATATACTGCAAAAAGAATGGCTGCCTTTATACTATTATGAGAGAAAAGCGTTTTGCAGAACTGCAAAGAACGCAGGCAAGAAGAAACCAATCGCATTATCTTGACCTTTTGGCAGGTATTATAAACGCTGACTTAAGAGATGATGATTTTAATCAGATGTCGATGCTCCCTGAAACACCTTCTGATCAAGAGGCGATGAAGCAGCAACTTTTGAAATTGCTGTATACTCTGGTAGATAGTCTTGACGAACTGAAAAGACACGTTTTGATACTGTTCAATGCAAACTATGAAACTGGGTTAACGGCAATTCGTGCAGTAACGGTAAATCGGATGCTCACTGTCATAGAGCAGGCTAATTGGAGCAGATACATCGATTTGAATAATGTAGCTGTGGTTGAAACGGTAGACGAAGAAAATAGCAACTTTGATACACCTGATATGGGTATAAAGCTGACCAAGAAAGCTGAGCAGCGTAAGAAAAAGGTTGCTGGACTTAAAAAGTGGGATGAAAGCGCAGAAGGCTAATTATAGGAGAAAGAGAGGGCTCGATTGCCATGCAGGGCAATTTGAATGGAGAACGCCTAAAGAAGGCAAGAATATATAGAGGATTTTCCGTTAGTGAACTAGCTGAAAAATCAGGATGTAGTCGGCAGAGCATTTATATGTATGAAAGAGAAAAAACAAAACGTGTGGACCTGAATGCGATTGAAGCTCTTGCAAGGACATTGGATTTTCCCGAACGTTTTTTCTGCGAGTCTGATATGAAAGCGGAAATTGGATCGACATATTTCCGTGCATTATTAACCACTAGCTCTAGATACAGAGAAGCCCAAACACAAAAGATGGAGTTTTTAGCCGATATTTTTGTATTTCTACAGGAATATCTAGAATTTCCACATCGCACAATACCAGATTGCTCTGGACAGACACCGGAAGAAGCAGCCGCAACCCTACGTCGAGAATGGCACCTTGGAACTCGCCCGATAGAAAATATCGTTGCGCTGGTAGAGTCAAATGGAATTATTGTAACGAAGTTTCCGGTTGAGACGAATGACATAGATGCGTTTAGTCAGTTGGTTAGAATTGGAGACGAAGATATATATTTAATCGGCTATTCAGAAAACAAAACGGCAGCTTCACGCGTTCATTTTGATATTGCTCACGAACTTGGACATATTTGCTTGCATGGTTGGAGTGAGGATATCGAAAAAATTGATCGAGATGAATTCAAAGAACGCGAGAAGGAGGCAAACGAATTTGCTGCAGCATTTTTATTACCTAGAGAAGGTTTTGCTAAAGATGCAGCAGTCAATCCCAAATCAATTCCAGCATATACAGAGTTAAAACGTAAATGGAAGGTTTCTATTCAAGCTATGGCACGGAGATCTTTTTCATTGGGTCTTATTACGATGGAAGAGTACCAAGAAATAATACGAACAATGCAGAGAAGAGGTATACGCAAACAAGAACCATTAGATAATATTTTAGTAACAGCAAGTCCAACACTTTTGAAGACTGCTGTTATGATGCTATTGACCGAGAATGTGTTCACCCCTCAAGAGTTTATGGATGAACTTTCGTACAATTATAATTTGAGCTTATATCCAAAAGAAGTCGAATCTTTATTAGATTTGCCGAATGGAACATTAGAAAAGCCGAAAACAGTTTATTTGAGCAATTTGAAACTAAAAGAATAAGTAATCAAATAGATTGAAAGCAACAAAAACAGGGTGCGCCCCGAAGGACGCACCCTGAAAAATCCACATACGACAGCGATATGTACAACAGGGCGTTCCCCGTCGGGAACGCTCTGTTTTTCTTTGCCGGAGAGATGAGCCTGTTCCACCTGCCACGCGGCAAACTCTCGCTGTCCATCCTCGCTGTTCCAGCAGGCAAGGATGGCCGGGTAGAATGCCCGTGCCAGACGGTCGATGACTTCATCGGGATAAGGGGAAGTATTTGTGGACTTTTTCTTTTTGTTCAAACGCACGCTCCTTTGGACATCGGTAAACAGCATATCTATGAAAAAGTCTTCTACGCTGATATCCAGACCCTTGCAAATACGTTCCAGCGTGTTCAAGGTTGGATTCTGAACGCCGCGCTCAATATGCCCAACGTATGCGGCATTCATGTCACAACGTAAAGCAAAAAGCTTTAGGCTTAACCCATCTTCTTTGCGTATCTTTCTGATCCGCTCTCCAACAAGGGATGCTAGTTCGGCTGGTTCAGATTCAGGCTGATCTTTCGCTTTTTTCACAGAGAACACCTCATTTGCGGGCAATCATCAGATGCCACGGAACGTAAAGGTGAACTCCACAGGCTTGGTTACATCGGGAATATACTCCGGGTGGACATTGGCACCCCAGCTGTCATCACCGCCGACGCCCATCTGCTCGCCGATGGCACGAATCACCGTGTAATGGACCGGGGGCAGCTCGTAGGGATGCTTGGCACTCTCCATTTCATGGGGAGTGTAGGGCAGCGCAGAGAAGAACATGGGCTTTGCGGCATCTGCGGTAAACAGCAGCCCGCGACCCTTGCGGTCCACTACCTTTGCCCAGCGCACAGCGGTCTTTGCACCGCACTCCTGCGGCACAAGGTACTGCGCCATGTTGTCTGCGACCTTGTTCTGGTAAATGCCCAGCTTTGCACCATGCTGACGATCCCAGTAGGTCTCCGCAGGGCCGTTTCCGTACCACTCCACCGTGTCGTAGTCAGCGTCGATCTTGAACAGTACGCCGAACTCCGGCATTGCTGCAAGTCCTTCCACCGGGTCATAGTGCAGGGTGGTCTGGATGCGGCCATCACCGAACACACGGTACTGCAGGCTGCACTCTGCTGCGGGGCTGGTCTGGAGGTTATAGAGATAGGTCACGACAACGCTGTCGGCTTCCACCTCGCAGGTGGGGTTCTGGAGGATGGTGCCGCCATGAACGGACGGAATCTCCTTGCCGATGCCCTTGGCGGTAGCGTATAGGCTTGCCAGCTTCCACTGACCGCGAACGCCGCCCATGTTGTTGCCGCAGTCGTTGTCGGTGGGAGCGCGCCAGAAGTTGGGACGGGGAATCTCCTGAATCATCTCCTTGCCAGCATAGCGGTAGGAAGTCAGACCGCCGTTCAGATCGGAGAACAAAACATCGAAATTCTCACCACGGACACCGATGTTGTGAGTACCGTGCGTAACGGTAAACGGCGTGACCTTCTTGCTGGGAATGGAACGAACCACAGCGATCACACCCTGTCCAAAGGCGACTTCATGACCTTTCTTTGCCCAGCTGGTGTCCTCCTTCAAACGGAAGCTGATGGTCATTGCATATTCACCGGGGAGCGCAGGGACCATAAACGGCAGCGGGAAGCTGGAACGCTCTTCGGGAGCAACATCAATATTGGTCAGTTCCTGCTGCTGATACAACTTTCCATCGCGATGCAGCAGTGCAACGCAGTCGAAAGCATCCGTAGAGGTGAACAGGTTCTTGTTCCAGACTTCAAAGCCAGAGTTGTCGATGGAAACGGCGATGTTCTGATAGCAGAACTTGACCTCCTGCATCTTGGGAGAAGGAGCACGATCACCACCGTAGGCAATGCCGTTTCCGCTGAAATTATAGTCGGTAGGACGCTCACCGAAGTCGCCGCCGTAGGCTTGGAACCACTTGCCGTAGCGGTCTTTTTTCCAGATGGACTGGTCGATGTAATCCCAGATGAAGCCGCCCTGATAGCCGCAGTCCTTCTGGTCGGCAAGTTCCGTGTACTTGTGCAAAGCACCGTTGGAGTTGCCCATAGCATGAGAATATTCGCACTCGATATAAGGCCGCTTATCGCCCTGTGCCAGATACTCTTTAATGTCCTTGACCGTGCTGTACATATGGCTCTCGATATCGGTGGTTTCGAGGAAGCGGGGATCATTGACCACACCTTCGTAATGCACCAGACGGGTGTCATCAAAGCGGCGGACCATCTCTGCCATCTGGAGCAGGGTCTCACCGCCAAACGATTCGTTGCCCAGAGACCAGATCAGAACAGCAGGATGATTTTTGTCACGCTGGTAAGTGGAATTCATGCGGTCAAACATGACAGCTTTCCACTCCGGCTTATCATTGGGCAAAACGCCCTCGATGCCGCGAATGCCCGCCTGATGAATATCCCATGTGCCATGGGATTCCAGATTGTTCTCTGCGATCAGATACAGACCATACTCGTCGCACAGGTCGTACAGTGCATCCTGATTCTGGTAATGGCTGGTACGGATGGCATTGATGTTGTTCTGCTTCATGGTGATGATATCCCGAAGCAGTTCCTCATGGGTGTGTACGTCCACAGCACGACCCGTAATGGAGCTGAACTCATGACGGTTGGCACCCTTGAACACGATGCGCTTGCCGTTGAGCAGCATCCGATTGTTCTTCAACTCGAACTTGCGGAAACCGACTTTCTGCCCGGTCACCTCTACCAGATGGCCTGCGTCGTCCAGCAGCTCAATTTCCAGTTCATACAGAGCCGGGTCCTCTGCACTCCACAGGTGGGGGTTCTCCACCGCATGGCTGAACAACGCAGAGCCGCCGTTCAGTGCGATTTTTTCGGAGAACACTTCCAGTTCACTGCGGCGCAGGGTCAGACGGGCTGCGCCCTTACCCTCCACCTGCAATGCAACTTCCAGCGTGGAATGAGTAAAATCATCCCCGGCAAACAGCGTTTTGACGGATACATCTTCCAGATGCACGGTGGGGATGGCGTACAGCCACACGCTACGGAAGATGCCGGAGAAGCGGAAGAAGTCCTGATCTTCGCACCAGCTGGAGGAAGTCCACTTGAACACCTGCACAGCAAGTTTGTTCACGCCCGGCTGGAGATAGGGAGTCAGATCGAATGCATGTGCGGAGAAGCTGTCCTCGGTGTAACCCACATAAGACCCGTTCAGCCAAAGAGCCATGCCGCTTTCCACACCCTCGAACTCGATGTGGACGGGCTTGCCCTGCATGGATTCCGGCAGCTCAAAGTATTTTACATAGCTTGCCACCGGATTGAACCGCTGCGGGATCTCGCCCGGCTGTACTTCTTCACGGCCATCCCACGGATACTGAACATTCGCGTACTGGGGAATGTCGTAGCCCTCCATCTGGATGTGTGCCGGAACATGAATGTCATCCCAGCCGCTGCAATCGTAATCTGTCTTTTCAAAGCCGGGGATGGCACTGGTGTAGTTCTTTGCGTAGGCGAATTTCCAGATACCGTCCAGCTTCATCGCCAAAGAAGAGGAGCCTGTCCGATATTCTTCGCGGGAAGCGTAAGTATGGAAACTTGCATGAGCATTCAGCACGTTTTCCTTGAAAAAGGTGGGGTCTTTTACTTTTGCAAAATCAAATGCAGCCATAGTATTTCCTCATTTACCTTTTATAATTTTATAATGTTTCTCCAGCCTCCCCGGAGGAATCGCTGGATTCCTCCGGGGAACAGCAGATGAAGGAGAAATGATAATGGCTTGTTATCAGACTGCTGCACGCAGTTTTTCATTTGCTTCTTCGACCTTCATACGAGAGAGAATGAAGGTGATGATGGCATCCAGAGCAAACGGAATCACCAGATACATGATCTTCAGCATCGAGATGCAGGATTCGGGCTGGACAGCCAGCGCACTATCGAAATGGCTTGCAGCCAGCAGCCAGCCGGTGATGGCAGTACCTAGACCGCCGCCCAGCTTCACACCGAGAGAAGTGCAGGAGTACATCGTGCCATCCACGCGCTTATGCTTCGTCAGCCAAGTATATTCAGAGCAAGCAGCAATCGCAGCGTTCATATCGCCCTGCCAAGGACCCTGACCAAGAGCTGCGACTGCAGTAAAGAGCAGCATCAAGGTCACATTGCCGCTGCCCATGTAACCGGCTACAGCAACCAGTGCACGAGAAATCGTTGCCAGAGTATAACTCATTACATTCAGCTTATACATTCCATTCCACTTTGCAACCAAGGTCGGGGTGAACACCAGTGCGATGATCAGAGGAATGTTGATTGCCCAAGAGAATACACCGAACAAATTCTGGTTGCCAAGGATGTAGGTTGCATAGTAGGTGCCCATGCTGATCATGGCACCGTAGATCTGCTGCAAAATGTAGGTGACGCAAATCATCATATAATATTTGTTACCAGCAAGCAGCTTTGCAGCCTGAACCAGATTGTACTTTTCGTCCTGCTCGATTTCCTTTTTGTCGGTGGTATCCACCAATTCGCTTTCCGGCAGTTCCTTCACGGAGAAAACGGAGAGGGTGTTGACAAGCAGACCGATGATGGCGTAGATGATTGCAACAGTGCGCCAACCGGCAGCACCACCGCCCAATGCCGTAACAGCACCCAGCGTGATGGACTGGATGAGCAGGCTGGTGGCAAAGGCGAACATGAAACGCCAAGAACCCATCTCGACCTGTTCGGCACTGTTCTTTGTGATGAGAGCAGTCAGTGCAGAGTAAGCAATGTTGTTGGCAGTGTAGAATACAGCGTTCAGCAGAGTATATGCGATCAGGAACCATGCGTACTGTGCAAACTGTCCCAGATTGGTCGGAATGGCGAAAATTGCCACCAGCGTAATGGCACAGCCAATGTAGCCGTACAGCATCCAAGGACGGGCTTTGCCCATCTTGGAATGCGTTTTGTCAATCAAAGAACCAAAGAAAATGTCCGTCACACCGTCCAGCAGTTTGGAAACTGCAATCAGAGTGCCGACAATACCGGGGTTCAGGCCAACGGTGTTGGTCAGATAGATCATGACGAAGGAGGACAGGAATGCATACACCACGTTGCCTGCAATATCGCCTGAACCATAGCCGACTTTATTATACCACTTTAGATAACGTTTCTCAGTCATTGTGCTTTCTCCCATCTTGCTTGTTTTGTGTGGGCGCGACCAATCTGCTGCGCACTTCAGACTGGAATTCTCATTACGCAAGTTACCCAAATCTCTTGCGTTTCGTCTGAAAATATTATAGAATCTAATGGAACGAAAAGATATAGACAAGATGGAACAAAATATGCACAAAATCAAAGAGTTTGTAATTTTTTGATAGAACATTTCTCAAATCACTGTAAAATCTCTGAAGATGAGGAGGACGCAGGGATGTATTTCAACTCAGGATATTTGAACAACTCCCGTTTGGATTTCAAAGACTACTCAAAGCCGCTGGTCGTAGGCAGCTGCGGCACTTATCGCTTGAAAAAACGCCCTAAGCTACCTACTTTTTGGGCAAAGGGTCGCAGAGACTATCAAATCCTCTATGTGGCATCTGGTAAAGCACACTTCTGGTTCGATGGTGTTGAGGAAGTGGTGACTTCTGGACACATGGTGCTTTATCAGCCGACAGAAATCCAGAAGTATGTCTACTATGTAGAAGATCATCCAGAGGTGTTCTGGATTCACTTTACAGGATACGATGTCAAAAACATCCTGAACTATCACGGAATACCATTGGACAAGCACGTTTTTTACAGCGGCACACTGCCGGATTACAAAATGCTGTTCCGAAAGATCATCCGGGAACTGCAACAATGTGAATATGGCTATGAAGACTATATTGCTTCTCTCTTCAACATCATTCTGCTTTTAGTAAGCAGGCAACAGCAGGAAAGCGAGAAAACAACTACAAGCATCCCCGAAGAAATCGAAGCCGCCGTTGCCTACTTTAACGAGAATTATAATACAAAGGTCAGTGTGGACGATTACGCAGAATCGCTGCATATCAGTACGAACTGGTTTATCCGTAATTTTAAGCTGTACATGAAAATAAGCCCTGCACAATACATCCTGTCCCTTCGGATGGTAAATGCACAAAGCTTATTGGAGAACACCGAATACAATATTGGAGAAATTGCAGAGATCGTAGGGTATGATAACCCACTCTATTTTAGCCGGGTATTCAAGAAAGAGTATGGTGTCAGTCCGGCACAGTACCGAAAGAATCTGGAAGAATCTACTGAAAAATGAGAAAGATTCCTTATAAATAAGGAGAGTAGAACCATGCCGATAAAAAATGCGATCCACAGCCAACAAGTCTACGACCCAACGGATGAATCCATCATGGCGGAGCAGGAACTTTGCATGGAGCGGCTGTGTGATTATAACCACACCCGCCCTTCCGAACACGCAAAACGGGCGCAGCTTTTGAAAGAAATGCTTGCAGCGTGCGGCGCAGGCTGCTGGATCGAGCCGCCGTTTCACGCCAATTGGGGCGGAAAGCACAAACACTTGGGCGATTTTTTGTTAAGATAGATAAAAACAGAAAATCTTGCAACAAACCAGTGATTTGCTGCGTTATCTGGATAAAAGGGTTTATAGAGAGGAGCCGAAGATAGTGAAAAAACTGGTAGTAGATGTTGGTAGTATGCTAGTTGTGCAGTATTTGATATTTTTCTTTGTTGAAATAAGATTAGGGGAACAAGCGACCTTTACAAAGTTTATAACTAACAATTATATCCTTACTTTTTGGATAATTTATCTTGCAAGTCGGATTGTGAATTGCAAAATTAAAAAGCCCCGCAATGAGAAATAAATCTAAAAAGAGCGTTTCGGATGAGAGTCGGAAAAATTGTGTTAATGTTTGCGGTAATAGCGGTGCTACTAATTATAATATTGGGCAGGCCAATAACGACTGATGCTCCACAAATTATGGGCAGTAAAGAAATTGAAGATGCACTTAATGCAGCATCCGAATTAGATGAGCAAAATGTTGTTCGTGTTGATATTCCAGACGGAAATGGCGGGTATAAAACGTTACAAGGAGAGGAAGCTAGAGAACATTATAGCAAAGCAGTAGAGCAAACACAAAAAGAGCTTTTAGATGATTTATACAAAGAAAACTCAAAGAAATCGATTAAATGAATGGCGGCGATTTTATATTGCGATAAAAAAGCGGGCAGCCGTTTTGTAGCTGCCCGCCGGTGGATATAGAATGCATTATTTGTCCTGAAACCAGGAAGCCGAGTTACAGAATATACTCCATCTGCCGTTCCTTGGTTTTCATGCCCATATTTTCATAAAAGTGCTCTGCCGAAGTGTTCCCCGCCCAGACGTTCAGGGTCACCTCGTAGCAACCCAGCGCTTTTGCCTGCTGCTTTACATATTCAAACAGGCTTTCCCCGATGTGCTGTCCGCGCGCCTGCTTGTCAACGCAAAGGTCATCAATGAACAGCGACTTGAAGGGCACCATGTTGGTGGAAAAAGGCTGCTTCTTCAGCTGACAGAAGGCATAGCCCATGCACACATCCTCCTCGTTCACGGCAACGTAGATGGGCTTGTCCTCCTGCTTCAGAAGCTCTGCTAACTCGCAGACAGTATATTTTGTGGTGCCGGGAATAAAAATATCCGGGCGTATCTCTGCATGAATTTGCAGCACCTGCCCCAGCAGCGCAAGCAGTCTGGGAATGTCTTTTTCCTCGGCTTTACGAATGTTCATTTTTCTTGCTCCTTCCATTTTCTGGTTTTTGCGTTTCCAGTATACCACGCCGGGCGGCACTGGAAAAGAGAAAATGCAACCACCGATAGCAAACAAAAACGCGAGCGACCGTTCTGGCCACTCGCGTTTTTATATGTTGGACAGGCTGCTTACACAAGATATGGGTCCAGCAGGGCGTCCACTTCTTTTCTGCGCTTGGGGGAGGGCTTTTTCACGGCGCGGCCACGGCAGACCACCAACTCCAGATGCTGCAAAGCACGCAGGTCCTCCAGCGGGTTTTTATGGGTCACGATAAAATCTGCGCTCTTGCCGGGTGCGATAGAGCCGGTCACATCGCCGATACCCGCCAGCTGAGCGTTGCGCAGGGTGGCCGTGTAGAGGGCAAAACGGTTGCTCACACCGCAGTATTTGTGGAAGTAGCACAGCTCCCGCCAGAAATCATACTGGGTGATGTAGGGGCAGCCCACATCGTTGCCCAAGCCCACCGGGATGCCGTTTGCCAGCGCGGTTTTTGCGCTTTCGACCACGCCGTCAAAGACGATCTTGCCGTTGTACTGGTCTTTTTCTGATGCGCCCGAAACGGCAGTGTCAAACAGTGCATAGGGCAGCGCCGGGGAGATGGTCGTGCACAGAAATGCGCCCCGTTCCTTGTACAGACGAACCGTCTCCTCGTCCATTTTTGCGCCGTGCTCAATGGAATCCACACCGTTTTCCAGCGCAGCCTTCACGCCCGCAGGGGATTCGGTATGGGCGGCAACGGTATAGCCCAGCTTGTGGGCTGCATCACAGACGGCTTTGATCATCTCCGGCGGCATCTTCATCTCGCCGGGCGTGCCCTTTTCGGTGGCGTCCAGCACGCCGCCGGTGATCATCAGCTTGACAAGGTCTACCTTCTGTGCGCTGGCCTTTTCCAGCTGCGCCAGCGCTTCGGCGTTGTTGTGTGCCGCCACCGCCACCGAGCCTGCCATGTGCCCGCCCGGCACCGAGATGCCCTCGTTAGCGGCTAGAATGCGGGGTGCCAGCACCTTTCCGGCGGCGCTGTCGTCCCGGCAGCGGGTGTCAAAGTCCGCAATGCCGCCCACGGTGCGCACGGTGGTCACGCCGCCCAGCAGTTCCAGCTTGGCATAACTGCACACCAGTCGGTATGCGATGGCGCGGGTCAGCCTGTTGCTCAGGATCTTGCGTACCAGCGCCGCATTGTCCCGGGGCTTTGCGCTGGGTTTGCCGTTGCCCGCCAGATGGACGTGCAGGTTGATGAGTCCCGGGCACAGATACCCGCCGTGCAGGTCGATGACCTCGTAGCCGTCAAGGCTTACACTCGCATCTGCAATGGTGGTGATCTTATCGTTCTCGGTCAGCAGCACCTTGCCCTGTACCGGTTCCATCTGCTCGGTACCGTCCAGAAGAATACCGTTTGTGTATGCGCGCTTCATGTGTTCCATCCTCTTTCTGTTGTATTTTTAGAGTGCAGACTGCCTTATCCGTCTAATTTCTCCTGTGCCCGGTATTGCAGCGCTTCCAGCAGAGAGTCCTCGTCCAGCAGGGGCTTGCCCGCAAGGTCGGCCACGGTGCGGGCGACCCGCAAAATGCGGTCATGCGCCCGGGCAGAAAGTCCCAGTGCATCGTAGGAGCTGCGCAGCAGCTGCTCGGCACCGGGGGTCATGCGGCAGATGCGCCGCACCTGTCCGGCGTTCAGCTGGGCGTTGCAGTGCACCCCCTTAAAGCCCGGCGCGGCGTAGCGCTTGGCCTGAATGGCGCGGGCAGCAAGCACCTGTTTGCGCAGCTCCGTGCTGCTCTCGGAGGGTGCGGCGGCGTGCAGCTCGTCAAAGGCGATGGGGTCCATCTCCACGCACAGGTCGATGCGGTCCAAAAGCGGGCCGGACACCCGGCTGCGGTACTGCCGCACCGCGCTGGGAGAGCAGGTGCAGGCGCGGGTGGGGTGGCCGTAATAGCCGCATTTGCAGGGGTTCATGGCGGCTACCAGCTGGAAGCGGCTGGGGTAGGTGGCGCTTCCGGCGGCGCGGCTCACGGTGATCTGCCCATCCTCCAGCGGCTGGCGCAGCACCTCCAAGCTCTCGCGGGAAAACTCCGGCAGCTCGTCCAAAAACAGCACGCCGCAGTTGGCAAGACTGCACTCGCCCGGGCGGAACTGCGCTCCGCCGCCGGCAAGGGCGGCAGCGCTGGCCGAGTGGTGCGGGCTGCGGAAGGGGCGGGCAGAGATCAGCCCGCGTCCCTGCGGCAGCTGCCCGGCAATGGAGTAGATCTTGGTCGTCTCCACCGCCTCCTCCCGGGTCAGGGGCGGCAGGATGCCCGGCAGGCGCTTTGCCAGCATGGATTTGCCGGTGCCGGGTGCGCCGGTCAAAAGCACGTTGTGCCCGCCTGCGGCTGCAATGACCATGGCGCGCCGCGCCAGCGATTGCCCCATCACGTCCGCAAAATCCGGCACCTGCTGCCATGCGTCCTCCGGGTCAAAGGGGATGGCGGCGGCAGGGGAGAGGGGGCGGATGCCCTTCAGTGCCTCCACCACCTCCCGGGCGGTGTGGGCGGGATAGACGGTCATGGTGTCGGCACAGGCCTCGGCTGCCTCGGCGGCGTTCTCTGTCGGGACGTACAGCGCCCGGATGCCGTGCTCGGCAGCGGCAAGCGCCATGGGCAGCACGCCGGACACCGGGCGCAGACTGCCGTCCAGTGCAAGCTCGCCCAGAAAGGCAGCATCGGCAGGTACTTCTTCTAACTGTCCGCTGGCGGTCAGCAGCGCCAGAAGCAGCGGCAGGTCGTATACCGGGCCGGTTTTGCGCACATCGGCGGGGGCAAGGTTGATGGTGATGCGCCGGTCCGGGAAGCGGAAGCCAAGGTTTTTGATGGCGGCGCGCACCCGGTCGGCGCTTTCCCGCACGGCAGAGTCCGGCAGGCCGACGATGGAAAACGCGGGCAGCCCGCCGGAAACATCGGCTTCCACCGCAACGGCAAAGCCGCGCAGCCCGTTCAGGCCAAAGCTGTTGGTCACAGAATACATGGTGTCCCTCCCTGCATGACGCATGGTTTGTCAAAAATGCCAAAAGTGGAAAATAATGGATATATTTGCCATACTTCGACAGTTTTTTCTGTTTAAAATCATTATAGTAAAGCACAGGAAAGTTGTCAATGCAGCAGAAAGGAGAACGAGAGAACATGACAAATGGGGAATGTTGCCGCTATATCCGTACCTATTCAGAACTGGAGGGCTTGCAACACGCCTGTACGCTGGTGTACTGCGCCGCATCCACCCCGCAGGGGGTGCTGGCACAGCTGCGCCGGGAGCAGGGCGGCAATGTGCGCAGCAGCACGGTGCTTGCCCCGGCGGACAGCTTTGGCCGGGTGATGCGGCTGCTGCGCTACCTGTGTGAAAACGGCGTGGGGCCGGAGCAGTGGCTGGAGGTGCTGGAGGATGTACACCAGCCCTACCAGCTGCTGGATACTTCGAAAAACGCAATAAATATAGCAGAAGAACCGGTTTTTTGTGGCATTTGTCGGTTTTAAGGGCACAAACTTCGGCCATTTTACGCAATTGACATAAGCGGAGCAAGAGTTTATAGTATAAATAGGTTTATACAAACCATTTCGATCCGGGGAAAAAGATTTTAAACAAAACAAAGGTAAGGTGTACAAGATGTATCTGGATGAATATAAGCGCTGGCTGGCAGCGGATCTGGAGGATGCAGACCTGAAGCCGGAGCTGGCAAAGGTCGAAGGCAATGACGATGAGATCAAGGATCGCTTTGCTGTGGCGCTGAAGTTTGGTACCGCAGGTCTGCGCGGCGTGCTGGGTGCCGGTACCAACCGCATGAACATCTACGTTGTCCGTCAGGCAACGCAGGGTCTGGCAAACTGGGTGCTGACCCAGGGCGGTACCCAGACCGTGGCGATCAGCTACGACAGCCGCCTGAAGAGCGATGTCTTTGCCAAGACCGCCGCAGGCGTTCTGGCAGCCAACGGCATCAAAGTGCGCATCTATGATGCCCTGATGCCTGTGCCTGCCCTGAGTTTTGCTACCCGTTACTATAACTGCAACGCCGGTATCATGGTCACCGCCTCCCACAACCCGGCCAAGTACAACGGCTACAAGGCCTACGGCCCGGACGGCTGCCAGATGACCGATGACGCCGCCGCCATCGTCTACGACGAGATCCAGAAGACCGATGTGCTCACCGGCGCAAAGTACATCTCCTTCGCCGAGGGCGTGGAGAACGGCATGATCCGCTTTGTGGGCGATGACTGCAAAAAGGCTCTGTACGATGCCATTGAAGCACGTCAGGTGCGCCCGGGTCTGTGCAAGACTGCCGGTCTGAAGCTGGTGTACAGCCCGCTGAACGGCTCCGGCCTTGTGCCCGTGACCCATGTGCTCAATGATATGGGCATCACCGATATCACCATCGTGCCCGAGCAGGAGTACCCCAACGGCTACTTCACCACCTGCTCCTACCCCAACCCCGAGATCTTCGAGGCACTGAAGCTGGGTCTGGAACTGGCCACCAAGACCGGTGCCGACCTGATGCTGGCTACCGACCCCGACGCCGACCGCGTGGGCATTGCCATGAAGTGCCCGGACGGCAGCTATGAGCTGGTGTCCGGCAACGAGATGGGCGTTCTGCTGCTGGACTACATCTGCGCAGGCCGTATCGAGAAGGGCACCATGCCCAAGAACCCCGTGGCAGTCAAGTCCATCGTGTCCACTCCGCTGGCAGACGCTGTGGCAAAGCATTACGGCGTGGAGATGCGCAATGTGCTGACCGGCTTCAAGTGGATCGGTGACCAGATCGCCAACCTCGAGGCTGCCGGTGAGGTCGACCGCTTCATCTTCGGCTTTGAGGAGAGCTACGGCTATCTGGCTGGCCCCTATGTCCGCGATAAGGACGCCGTCATCGGCTCCATGCTCATCTGCGAGATGGCCGCTTACTACCGCAGCATCG
>ERZ772812.1784-NODE-1784-length-15004-cov-4.532477_pt1 | contig 15004 bp, 12 predicted proteins | sample MGYA00511343_ERZ772812 | MGnify/ENA primary metagenome ERZ772812 (study PRJEB29015, sample SAMEA2737706) | human gut metagenome | biome: human gut; feature: human-associated habitat; material: faeces | place: China | collected 2012 ...
TAGACATAAAATATGCTCCCTCCTAAGTGACAAGTTTTTATTATTTCACTTGTCTACCTAGAAGGGAGCATATCAGATAGTAGGAACGCTTGGGATTGACACATTTATGGACAATGAAATGTTTCCGGCCTTTTTTAGGAACCAGAGTATTGCCGCAATGAGGACATCTCAGTTTTACGGTGGAGAACCTGCTTTCATCAGGTGAGAACCTGAAATCACAGATCTTACACAGTAGTTGGCCTTTGGAACTGTTGTTCTTATAGAGAAACGGCTTAGGTGCATCACAGCGGGGGCAGGTACAGGAGTCTGGGATATCACACTCTGAGCGTCGGCTGATGGGGCGTATCTTCTTATCATAGCGTTTCTCGTAGTAAGGGATCAGCTCTTTGTATGTCCAGTCCTGACGGAAGTCAGTGATCAGAGGGAGTTCATCAATCTTGAATTTTTGATACTTCGGAGAATGGGAATCATCGAAAGCCCACTGTTTGAGAGGAATGTATCTGCAGATAAAATTTAGAAGCCAGCAGATTTGTTTATGTTGGTATTGAATTAAGTGAAGTAAATAAAGTATAATGTCCATGAGCAATTAAATTCCTTTCGTATAAGGTTGGTTTGGCGATTGACATTATACCAGAAAAGGGAGGTAATTGCTCTTTTTATTTGCAAACCTCCAATAAATCAAGGTTTTAAAGGATTTTGAACAATAAAAAAGAGGTAGTTTTTGACACTACCATTTCAACATTAAGAGAATATATAATGAATGCAGAAATAAAAGAATGTTTAAAACATATAAAAACTCAATTATGAGGAGGCAGAGTATTACAATGAAAATCGGAAATGATATTTATTATGTGGGCGTAAACGATCATCAGGTAGATCTTTTTGAGGGCCAGTATGATGTACCGAATGGCATGTCTTATAATTCCTATGTGATAATGGATGAAAAGATTGCAGTTATGGATACAGTAGATGCGAATTTTACAGAAGAATGGCTTGGCAATGTAGCAGAAGTTCTTAATGGAGTAAAACCGGATTATCTGATCGTACAGCACATGGAGCCGGATCATGCTGCCAATATTGAAAATTTTATGAAGGTATATCCGGAAACAATAGTCGTAGCGAACACAAAGACGTTTACTATGATGGAAAACTTCTTCAGAGGTATGGATCTGGAAGGAAAGAAGCTTGTCGTTGCTAATGGTGAGAGCCTGACTCTTGGCAAACATGTTCTGACCTTTGTATTTGCACCTATGGTTCACTGGCCGGAAGTTATGGTTACTTATGACAGCACAGATAAGGTTCTTTTCTCAGCTGACGGATTTGGTAAGTTTGGTGCGCTTGATGTAGAAGAGGACTGGGATTGCGAGGCACGCCGCTATTATATCGGTATCATTGGAAAATATGGCCCACAGGTTCAGAAACTTCTCAAGACAGCTGCAACACTGGATATTCAGACAATCTGTCCGCTCCATGGATCGGTTCTGACAGAAAACCTGGGTCACTACCTTGAGAAATATGACATCTGGTCTTCCTACAAAGTTGAGAGTGAAGGTGTCGTGATCGCATATTCATCTGTATATGGAAATACAAAGAAAGCAGTAGAAGTTCTGGCGCAGAAGCTGGAAGAAAAGAGCTGCCCGAAGGTTTCTGTATTTGATCTTGCAAGAGACGATATGGCAGAAGCTGTTGAAGACGCATTCCGTTATGGCAAGCTGGTGCTTGCAAGCATCACTTATAATGCAGATATGTTCCCGTTTATGAAGACATATATCGATCACCTGACAGAAAGAAATTATCAGAACCGTACCATTGGTCTGATCGAGAATGGAAGCTGGGCTCCGAATGCAGCGAAAGTGATGAAAGCAGAATTCGAAAAGAGCAAAAATATCACATGGCTTGATACAACTGTTAAGATCATGTCTTCTCTGAGTGAGGAAAACATGGAACAGCTGGATCAGATGGCAGAGGAACTCTGTAAATAAGAAAATAAAAATTTCAAGGATATCTTGAAAACAACTTCTTAAATGTTATAATTAAGCTATCATTATAACGAAAAAGGAAGGTATCCTGTGAAAAAGAATGAGAGATGTCTTGCTATTCTGGAGATACTCCAGAAACAGCATAAAGTAACAGTAACAGAGCTGTCAGAGAAATTTGACATTTCAGAAATGACAGTCCGCAGAGACTTGAATTCGTTAGCACGTGAGTACAATATTGCAAGAACTCATGGGGGTGCAGAACTTGGAAATCAGCCGGTAGTTCGAATGATTTCCTTTGATGAACCGAGAATTGCACATAAAGAAGATAAAGACAAGATTGCTGCGCTGGCAGCCACAATGATTCAGAATGGGCAGAGAATATTTATTGATGCCGGATCAACGACACGAATTATTTTGAACTATCTGGAAAAAGAAACCCGTGCTGTTGTTGTGACCCATCATCTTGCAGTTGCGGAACATGCACTTCAATTTGAAAATCTGGCAGTGATCATGCTTGGCGGTGATATGATTCGAATTACTAACTGCAGTTCCGGTCCGGTAGCAGAAGAACAGCTGAAAAAATATCAGCTTGATACTGCATTTATCGGAGCTGCAGCAATTGGATCAGATGGAAAATTATACGATGGATATTCTCCGGAGGCAAGGTTGAAGGGGACGCTTTTTTCAGTCGCAAAGAAGATTTATGTTCTGGCGGACTCGTCCAAGATGAATACTTATAACCTGAATGAGTTTGGAAGTCTTTCTCAGATTGATGGTCTGATTACAGATGCGAATATAGATGAGGAAGCAATGACACTTATGAAAAGACATCGTGTAAATGTAATTATAGCAGAATAAGTTGTATTTTTAATCAGCAGAGATAATCTGCTGATTTTTTTGACTTTTTTGTTTGTTAGATTGCTGAAAACGAACATTTATATAACGATAAATGAACATAAATAAAACAACATATAAATTGAAAAATGCAGTAAAAATCGTGCCTGCGATGTGAATGGAAAAGTAAAAACGAACAATAATTTCAAATATAACGAACATTAAAAAGAAGAAATGCACAAATAAATGACAGAATTATTGGTAATTAAGTGCATTGCAAATAAAAAATCCTTATGCTAATATGTTCATACAAACAAAAAACGAACGAATAATTCGCGAAACGAACAAAGGGAGGTTTTTCTATGAAGAAAAAAATGATCGCAACATTATTAACAGGTGCTATGGCATTATCGATGGTAGCAGGTGCAGCAACAGTTATGGCAGATGACACAACAGAAACAAAAGAAAAATATACCATTGGTTTTTCTCCATATACTCTGACCAATGAATATTTCACAGCTGTACTTGATGGTGTACAGAAAGCATGTGACGAAACAGGAAGCGAACTGATTTATTTCGATCCACAGAATGACCCGACACAGCAGGCATCTCAGATTGATGATATGATCGCAAGCGGAATCGATGCACTTATTTATATTCCATATGATTCAGCAGGAGCTCAGACAGTTCTTCAGACATGCAAAGATGCTGGCGTAAAAGTAATTAACGTAGATAACGTAATCACAGAAGACGACTATGATCTGGTAGATGGAATCATTGCTTCTGATAATGAACAGCTCGGATATCTTTCCGGACAGTGGGTTGCAGAAAATCATCCAGATGGAGCAAACATCCTGACAGTACATCTTCAGACAGCAGAATCTTGCATTATCAACGTAGATGGTTTCTGGAAAGGAATCAAAGAAAATGCAAAAGATCCAGATAAATACGTAGATGCACAGGTTGTTGAAGGTGAAGGATCTACAGAAACATCCTTTAACGTTGTATCAGATGCTCTTCAGGCAAATGATGATATCGATGTAATCTACTGCATCAATGATACTTCTGCTCTTGGTGCTGTACAGGCAGTTGAAGATGCTGGAAAGACAGGTCAGATTGATATTCTTGGTAAAGATGGTGCTCCGATCGGTAAACATGCGATCAAAGATGGAACAATGGTTCAGTCTTCTGCACAGAGACCTACATACATGGGATATCTTGGTGTAAAAGAAGCAATCGATGTTCTTGAAGGAAAAGAAATCGAATTTAATACAGCAATTGAATCTTACAGCATTACAAAAGACAACATTGATGATTTCGACCTGGACGCTTGGGATTCTCTGGACGAAGACAGCACAGATGATGCAGCAGCAGATACAACAGAAGCAGCTGACACAGAAGAAGCTGATACAGAAGAAGCAAAATAATTGCAGAATCGGGCGTTGCAAGAAAACTTGCAACGCCCACTTTAAAAAATGAGAGGTAGCATAATATGAGCGAAACAAAGCTGTTAGAGATGACAAATATAACGAAAGCATTTGCCTCCAATGTTGTGCTGAATGGTGTAAACCTTTCTGTAGATGAAGGGGAAGTTGTTGCTATCCTCGGCGAGAACGGAGCCGGAAAGTCAACCCTGATCAAAATCCTTGGTGGCATTTATAAGGCAGATTCCGGAGAAATCCGTATGCATGGAACTGTGAAAAATATAACTTCTGCCGCTATAGCAGGAGAAAATGGTATTCGTATTATTCATCAGGAAATTGTTCTTGTACCGGATAGAACAATAGCAGCAAATGTATTTCTGGGCAGAGAGCCCAAAAACAAATTCGGCTTTGTAGATGTACAGGCAATGGAACAGCAGACACAGAAGTTAATTGATGATCTGCATTTGAATTTAAGAGCGAATGAACTGGTAAGAAATTTAACGATGGGTATGCAGCAGCTGGTTGAGATTATTAAAGCAATATCAGCAGATGCAAAAGTAGTAGTTATGGATGAACCGACATCTTCTCTTTCACAGGGTGAAGTAGAGATTTTGTTTGGAATTATCCGTCTTCTTCAGAAAAAAAATATTGGAATTATCTATATTTCACATAGATTGGAAGAATTGTATGCTATCACGAACCGTATCGTAGTACTTCGAGATGGAAAAATGGTTGGAGATCTGGAAACTGCAAATGTAGATAAAGATCATCTGATCAGTTTGATGGTTGGTCGTGAGCTGGACAGTTTTTATACCAAAAACAAGCACAAAATCGGAGAGGTTGCATTGGAAACAAAGGATTTGTCACATCCTAAATTATTCAGAAATGCAAGTTTTAAAGCAAGATATGGTGAAATTGTTGGTTTTGCAGGGCTGGTAGGAGCCGGCCGTACAGAACTTATGAAAACAATTTTTGGTGCATATGAAAAGAGCGGAGGAGAAATCCTTCTGGATGGCAAGTCTGTCAATATTAAATCACCACGTGATGCAATCAACAATGGAATCGCATATGTATCAGAGGATCGTCGAGGTGAAGGGCTGATTCTGAAAAATGATGTGAAATTTAATATGGGCCTGGCCTGTCTGTCTGATTTTGTCAATGGAATTCATGTAAAAGACAAAGAGTGGAACAATATGGTGGAAGATTACCGCAAGAAGTTTTCCATAAAAATTACCTCGCCAAAGCAGCTGGCAGGAAACCTGAGCGGTGGAAACCAGCAGAAAGTTGTCCTTAGTAAATGGCTGGCAAACAAGCCAAAAGTCATTATACTTGATGAACCTACAAGAGGTATTGATGTTGCTGCCAAAGCAGAGATTTATGCAATTATTGATGAACTCGCAGCCAAAGGTGCATGCATCATCATGGTTTCTTCAGAACTTCCGGAGATTATCAATATGTGTAATCGTTGCTATGTTATGTGTGAAGGAAAAATCACAGGAGAAATTGATGAAACAGAGTTCTCACAGGAAGAAATGATGACACTGGCAACAAAAAGAGATTAAAAAAGGATATAAGTAAACTCTTGTCAATAAAAAAGTTAGGAGGTCTGGACATGGATACAAAAAATAAAATCCCAGGCGTAAGTTTTGTCAAAAGGAACATAGGTACGATCATAGGTCTGATTCTTTTGGTGATTATAGTTTCAATTTCTACACCGAAGTTTCTTACATCATCAAATATTCTGAACCTGTTAAAATCCAATTCGGTAAATGCAATTATCAGCTGCGGTATGCTGATGGCAATTCTGATGGGTGAAATTGATATTTCTGTTGGATCAACAGTAGGTTTATCAGGAATTATCGGAGCTTACATGATTACAAATGTGGGACTTCCAGTGGTCCCAACAGTATTTATCTGCCTTGGGGTAGGTGCACTGGTAGGTATTGTAAATGGTGTTGCGATTTCTTATTTAAAGGTTCCGGCTTTTGTAGCAACTCTTGCAACACAGAGTATTGGACGTGGTCTTACTGAAATTATTTCAGGCGGTGTAACGATCCGTGTACGTAACACAGGATATACAGCTCTTGGTAATCAGAATGTAGCAGGAATCTCTGTTATCATTATTTATGCAGCAGCAGTACTTATTTTTACATGGTTCTTATTAAACAGAACCCGTTTTGGATATTATATCTATGCGTTAGGTGGAAATAAACTTGCAGCTCAGTATTCAGGTGTAAATGTAAAGAAATATAATATGCTTCCATATGTTTTGATTGGTCTGTTCTGTGGACTTGGTGGTCTGATCTGGTCAGCAAGACTTGGTTCAGCAGCAGCGACTCTTGGAAGCGGCTTTGAAATGGATGCGATCGCAGCTGTTGTTATCGGTGGAACCAGTATGTCAGGTGGTGTAGGAACTGTTGGTGGTACTTTCATTGGTATTCTGATCATTGGTGTTATTACAAATGGTCTGAACCTGATGGGAATCAATTCTTTCTGGCAGGAAGTATTTAAAGGAATCATTATTCTTGTAGCGGTAATCATCGATGTAGTGAGAAAATCAAAATCAAAAGACTGATAGAAATTGAAAATCTATCAAACTGAATGGAGACCGTTATGGCAGACAGAATGTTATTCGCAGGTATAGATGTAGGTACCAGTGGATGTAAAATGCTGGTATATGATCTGGATGGAAATATTATATATCAATCCAGCAGAAAGTATCAGGAAGAAGGTAGCGGAGGACACCGTGAACTAAATCCGGAAGTTGTGATATCAAAGGTAAAAGAAGTTCTTAAGGATGTTGCCGGAGACTGTATAGAAGGAATTACGGCAATGGCGGTAACAAGTCTCGGGGAGTCTGTAGTATGTCTGGATAAAAACAATAAGGTACTTGCAAATTCCATGCTTACTGGGGATGACCGGGGAATTTCGGAAACCCAGGAGATCATAAAAATTCTTGGAGCAGACAGAATTTTTGAGACTACAGGTCTCCCGCCAAATGAATTGTATGGTCTTCCGAAATATATGTGGCTGAACCGTAACACAAATGCAATAAAAGATGCAGCCGCAATTTTATATTATGAAGATTTTGTTGGATATATTCTGACCGGACAGAGAAAGGTCAGTTATTCATCGGCTGCACGAAGTATGGCATTTGATATCAGAAAATTTGAATGGTCAGAAGAATTTCTGAAGCTTGCAGGTATCCGCAAAGAGCAGATGTCAGAACCCGTTCCGCCATGTACCGTAATTGGTACGATTCTTCCTGAAATGGCAGAAGAACTGGGACTTAACCAAGACCTGAAGATCGTAGCCGGCGGCCATGATCAGACGTGTGCAGCTCTTGGAAGCGGGTTGTTTATGCCGGAAGACGGAGAATGTGGAATGGGAACCTGTGAATTTATGTTTACGATGCTTCCCAGGGCAATGATGACACCGTATATGAAGAAAAACGATTTTACCTGTATACCATATGTTTTTCCGGACACTTATTTATCAAGTATTGAAGTAACAACCTGTGGAGCCTTGAAAAACTGGGCAAGAGACAGTATTTTTCAGGATATTTACAGAAAATGTCAGGAAGAAGGCAGAAACTTTTTTCAGTATATGGATGAACTTGCCAGAAATGTAAAGACAGATGTTATGGTTCTTCCTCAGTTTGGTTCAGCCGGAAATCCGGATTTGTCTATGGATGCAAAAGGCACGATAACAGGACTTACAATTCATACCAGGCCGGAAGAATTATATAAGGGAATTCTGGAAGGCATGGCATTTCAAATGTATCTGGCATATGAGCGAATGCAGGAACTGGGAATAACGATGCATCGTATTGCTGTTACAGGTGGTGGTGCAGCGTCAGAACTGACGCTTCAGATTCGTGCAGATGTTTTTGGAATGGAAGTTTATTCGCTGGAAAGTGCTGAAGCCGGAACTCTGGGCTGCATGCTTATGGCTGCAACGGCAGTAAAAGCATATCCTTCGATGCAGGAAGGCATTAAAAGAGCAGTAAAATCAAAGAAGAAATATGTTCCTGAGACAGACATGACAAATTATTATAAAAATAAATTTGAACGTTATAAGCGGTTCTATGAAGTAATGCATGACTTTCACTAACAGATAATACAACATCAGAGATATGGAGGAGATTACTATGAAACTTGTAAATGGATTTAAACTTATGGAGTACGCAAAAAGAAACAATCTCGTATTACCAGCTTTTAATACTACGAATCTGGAAATGACATATGCAATCGCAGATGGCCTGATGAGAGCCAATCTGCCTGGATATATTCAGATTTCTTCCAATAATCTGCGCCTTTCCAATCCTGGCATAATTGCAGAAATAGCTGCTGATGCAGTGAAGAAATCTGAAACACCGATTGGACTTCATCTGGATCACGGAAAATCATTCGAAGATGTTAAAGCCTGCATAGATGCCGGATTTACTTCTATCATGATCGATGCATCACATCTTCCGTTTGAGGAAAATGTAAAAGAATGCCGCAGAGCTGCAGACTATTGCCATTTCTATGGAATTCCGGTAGAAGCAGAGCTTGGCGCACTTCGTGGTAAAGAAGAAGACATTGTAAATGAAGCAGAATGCAAGACAGATCCGGATATGGTAGCAGAATTTGTCGAAAAAACAGGCTGCGATACACTGGCTGTTTCAGTGGGTAACGTGCATGGACTCTGCCTGAATCCACAGATTGATATTCCGTTGCTCGAGAAAATCAATCAGATTTCCAAAGTTCCGCTGGTTCTTCATGGTGGATCTGGTATCCCGAAAGAAGTTATCTGGGAAGCAAAGAAACATGGACTGATCAAAATTAACTATGGTTCTGATCTTCGCAAAGAATTTGTTAAAACATTTGGCCAGGCCTATGAAGAAAACCATAATGAATATGATGTGATTCATTTAAGTATTGAGGCTGTTGAAGAAGTAAGCAGAAAGGCCCAGGAGCTTGTGACAATGATCAACGAGCACTAATTTTTCTGTAAGGCGGGTGTTGGTGTGAACGATACATATTTAGGAATTGACGTAGGAACGTCTTCTATGAAGATGGTACTAACAGATTCGGAAAAACATATTCTGGGACAGATTTCAGAGGAATATGAGGCTGAACAGCAGCAAAATGGCCGGTCAGAAATTGATCCTGAAATCTGGTTTCAGGCCATGAAAAGAGGAATGCATCATATTTTTGAAGGCCAGATTCCAGAGAGATTAAAGGGAATTGGTGTGACCGGACAGATGCATACTTTGATTGTTGTTGGAGAAGATGGAAGACCAGTAAGACCGGCGATGATGTGGAACGACACCAGAACAAAAGACCTTCTTCCGGAATTAAAAGAAAAAATTCAGGAATTTCCGGAAGGAGAGTATCTTTCTCAGACAATATCAACAGGAAGTCCGGCAGCAAATCTGTACTGGCTGAAAGTATATGAGCCAGAAAATCTGAAAAAAGTAAGAAAATTTCTGATTGGACCAGATTATCTGGTATATCGTCTGACGGGAAATCAGACAACAGATTATTGTGAAGCTTCCACATCCTGTCTTTATGAAATATGCAATAAACGTTGGTCAGAAGAAATCAGAAATCTGATAGGATTGGATCAGGAGTGTTATCCGAAACTTCGTGGAAGTGCAGAAAGTGCAGGCAAAATACTTTCTGAGATTGCCGAGGAATTTGAAATCAGCAAAGATGTGGAAGTGATTGTCGGAACTGGTGACAATCCGGCCACTGCGATTTCGACAGGATGTCTGGGACTTGGATATCCTGTGGTATCTCTTGGCACATCGGGTGTATTTATGATGCCGATCGACAAACCAGAAAGCCAGACAAAAGGAAAAAAGATTCTGTTTTCCTTTGATGATAAAAAATTTCAATATCTTGTGCAGGGTGTGGTCCAGTGTAATGGTAATACATTTGACTGGTGGAATAAAAACATCATGGAACTGAAGCGCTTTAAAGAATTGACAACATCCATTGATGTAAACAGTAATGCACAAAATGATCTGATTTTTTATCCGCATCTGGATGGTGACAAGACCATATATGCAGATCCCGAACTCCGTGGAGCATTTATCGGACTGAATCTGACAACCTCACAGGAAAATCTGTTCTACGCTGTGATTGAAGGATTGTGCTTCGGTTTTCGGGAGCTGGCAGAAAAAATGCATTTGCCACTGGAAAAATATGGTACAGTCAAAGTTGTAGGTGGTGGTGCGAAAAGCCCTGTATGGCTTCAGACAATGGCAAATGTATTAAATATTGCTGTTGAAAAAATGGAAGGAATGATTGGACCGGCATTTGGTATAGCACTTCTGGCTGCATACAAAGGAGGAAGTATCACATCTTTGGAGCAGATATCGGAAGGTAATGTGAAGATTGAGTGCCGATATGAACCAGATGCAGAGGCTGTTAAAGCATGTCAGCAAAAATATGAGAAATATTTGAGAATACGTTCCGGACTTCAGTATATTAAAAATGGAGTTATTGAGTAAGCGAAGAGAGCTGTCAAAGTTAATATCACATTTCGGCATCCTCAGTAGCAATTGAAAGGATCCCTGCAAGGACAAGGCCTGTTAGCCTTCCACCTTGCGTAGGATCCTTTTTTCTATGAAAGATGAAATTTATTTTTGGCCGCAAAAATCCCTTGTCTGGATTTTTACAGCCACACTTTTAATCAAGCTGTTTTTTCCGTTGTTTTTCCCTCAAACTTCTTTAATTTTTCATTGAGAAAACGGCAGTATTTATTTATATTCCTTCCGATTGCATACAACATGAATTCTTTGTACACTTTATCTGCGGAACGGTAATTAAAACGGCGGAAATTTTCGTTTTCTTTGATATCACCGAAATATCCTTCTGTATTATACAACGAAGGCTTCGAGAGGCATTTTTTGCTCCCCGAAGCCTTTTTTCATTCAATCACTGGTTTTATCCCCTGTAATTGTCTGCTTATTTTTCAATATCTTCCATAGAAATCAGTTCCTGTGATACCTCCAACTGGGAGAAACGAAGACCATGATCCTCGTACTCAAATTCTCCTCTCTGATTATCAATCGGATCGATGCGGAGCCATTTTTTCTCCGGCATAAATTCTTTTTGGATTTCAGAGTTGGCTGGCATACGGAAAATATCCAGATTACCAAAGTAATAGTTCCAACGCTCTTTCTCTCCTGCGCGCCATGCACTTCCACCAAAGGAAGGATCTGCAAATACCCATCCGTAAGGTGCTACATAAAACTGTGCCCAATCATGACATCCTGTATAATACTCTGTTGCATACAGACCTGACTGCCAACGTGCCGGAATTCCGGACATGCGGCAAAGTGTAATGAATAACAGTGCCTGTACACCACAATCACCTTTCAGGTTAATTGCACAGTATTCTGGAATACACTCAATTGTAAAATACTCTCTCATGAAAGAATACATAACTTTTGTTGTCACAAAATCATAGAATCGACGCGCCAAAATAATTGGATTCGTCTCATCACCTGCCAGCTCGTCTCTCAGCTCTCTTAAGTAAGGAGTGAATACGATATGTGGTGCCTGCTCTTCCAGACAGAAATCCGGCTGTTCTTCAGATACCTTGGCAGGATCTAACTCTACATAATTTACATGGTAGTCAAATGAATAATCTACCATAAATTCCTGATCTGCTTTCAGTTCAGTCTCAAAATACACTGTTCTCTGCGGTGCATCTTCAGGTGCTATATAAGTAATCTCTGGATTAGATGCATGGATCTCTACATTAGAAACCTGCTCGTATACCTTCGGAATCGGAAGATGTACACGAACCTTGCGTCCTGCCTCTTCGAATTCTTTCTTAGCTTTTATCGTTGAACGTATACGAGTGCGTACAGTTCTTCCACCATGCTCCTTCATGTAATGTATATTTCCGTTCAGCAGCTTCTGCTTCAGATTATTTTCCTTTTCATCCTCTGGATTCTCTACAATTACACGCTCAGCTAAGTCTGGACGAGTCTTAATCAGATTTTCATAGAATCGACGCTGAAAATGTACCTCTCCGTCAATATAAATCCAATCTGCTGCACTGATTTCTTTCAGATGATCTAACTCTTCTTTTTTGAAATCACGCAGATGACTAGTCATAATCTCCAATGCTTCATCATATGTAAATGGATATTCATTTCCACCCATAACACCAATGACTTCCTGTTCGATTTCCAGACGTTTTCTAAGCGCCTGTGGAATATCCTTCTCTTCCAGGAAATAACGAATCATTTTCTGGGCTCCGGCATAATCACCATAAATTTTTAATTTCAGAACGTCCTCCGGAAGCGGAACCTTCATAAAAGATAAATCTTGATACATGAGTTATACCTCCACACAAACTAATTTATATTACTGTTCGTTCTCAAAACCAATAAATCCAAATCCTGGAACTTCAGGGAGTACCAGTTTCTTTGTATCCTCTACAATCACACCACCCTTGAATGGCATATCTGTCAATGTAAAGATTGCATCCAGATCTGCACGAGTAATATTCTTTGTTGCTGCACCAAGGCTGGCTGCTGCAGTAATACCCAGATTACTCTCTTCTGCCATACATCCAAGCATAACCTCAATACCTGCTGACTCGCAGATTGCATTGATCTTAAGTGCCTCACGGATACCGCCGCACTTCATCAGCTTGATGTTAAGGTAATCAATTGCACGACGCTCTACAAGACGAAGTGCATCTTTTGAATTGAAGCAGCTCTCATCAGACATAATTGGCACGATAGAATGTTTTGTAACATACTCAAGGCCAGCAATATCATGATATGGAACCGGCTGCTCTACAAGCTCAAGATTGTATTCGTTCAGACGCTCGATCAAACGAACAGCTTCTTTTGCACCCCATGCCTGGTTTGCATCTACACGGATCTTAACATCATCACCAACAGCCTCACGGATTGCTTTTACTCTTGCAAGATCTTCATCAAAAGATGTACCTACTTTAGTTTTAATTGTATCAAAACCATCTGCCACATGCTTCTTAGCTTTAGCTGCCATAACTTCTGGTGTGTCGATTCCGACTGTCATATCTGTCTCGATGAAGTTCTTGTGTCCACCAAGCAGTTTGTACACTGGCATACCTGCTTTCTTGCCAAGGAGATCATAGCAAGCCATATCAATAGCATTCTTTGCACTTCCGGAATGTGCTGCAGTACGATCCATGATCCAGTATACTTTTTCCAGATCAGTAGGATCTACACCAATGAGTTCTCTCTCCATTGCCTTAATGACATCGTTTGTACCGGATAAGCTCTCTCCTGAAATCAGGATAGCCGGAGCACCTTCACCATATCCAACGAGACCTTCATCTGTCTCTACAGATACGATAGCACTGCGAGAATGAGTAATCACTCCCAAAGAAATGCGGAAAGGCTCAATTAATGGTACTTCCACTTGACGAACTTTGATTCCTGTAATTTTCATTTTTCTCTTCCCCCGTATATAATAATTTTATTGGAACACTATTTTATTCTGGTTGATTTTCCGGAAAATGGCATGCACAGCAATGACCATTTCCACAATCACGAAGTTCAGGTACCTGCGTCTTACAGATTTCCTGAGCTTTATAACATCTGGTGTGGAATACACAACCTGATGGTGGATTCGCCGGGCTTGGCAAATCTCCCTCCAGAACGATTTTTTCTTTTTTATGTTTACGATCCGGTACCGGAATAGCCGATAACAGTGCTGTCGTATACGGATGCATTGTTCTCTTATAAAGATCATCTTTATCTGCCAGTTCCACCACATGACCAAGATACATTACCATGATTCGGTCAGAAATATGTTTGATGACACTTAAATCATGAGAAATGAAAATATATGCCATGCCCATTTCTTTCTGCAGATCCATCAAAAGATTCAATACCTGTGCCTGAACAGATACGTCCAATGCAGATACCGGCTCATCACATACCATCAGCTTTGGTCCAAGAACAATTGCTCTGGCAATACCGATTCTCTGACGCTGACCTCCTGAAAATTCATGCGGATAGCGGTTCACGTATCGCGTATTCAGACCTACACGTTCCATAGTCTTCAGCACTCGCTCCATACGCTCTTTTGTAGGAAGTTTCAACTGGATATCCAGTGGCTCTCCAATAATATCACCGATTGTCATTCTAGGATCCAATGATGCATACGGATCCTGGAAAATAATCTGTAGATCACTACGTGATTTTGCAAGCTCTGAGCTTTTCAGTGCTGTATAATCTTTTCCCTCAAACAGCACCTGTCCGTCGGTAGGTTCCAGCAAACGTAAGACAGAACGGCCCATAGTAGATTTACCACAACCAGACTCTCCTACTACTCCCAGCGTTTCCCCTGCATTCAAGGTAAAGCTGACGCCGTCTACTGCCTTGATAAATACCTTTTCCTTGGAAAACGGTGAACTTTTCGCAGGAAACCATTTTTTCAGATCTTTTACCTCTAACAAAGGTGTTTTATTTTCTTCACTCATTAGGCTTCCTCCCATTCCTTAGAATATTTAAAGCAGCGAACCTTATGTCCATTCACATCCATCAGCTCTGGCATACGCTCACGGCAGATATCCTTTGCCTCTGAACAACGCGGACAAAATGCACAACCCTTAGGCATCTGGTCAAAGCTTGGAACCATGCCCTTGATCACCGCCAGATGAGTATGATCCTCATCCGTCAGCTTCGGCTTGGAGGTTGTAATCAGTTCATATTCGCCGCCGCTTGTTTCGATTTTGATTCTCTTCTTATCCTGATCGTAT
>ERZ772812.1791-NODE-1791-length-14983-cov-15.362272_pt1 | contig 14983 bp, 10 predicted proteins | sample MGYA00511343_ERZ772812 | MGnify/ENA primary metagenome ERZ772812 (study PRJEB29015, sample SAMEA2737706) | human gut metagenome | biome: human gut; feature: human-associated habitat; material: faeces | place: China | collected 2012 ...
AGAATCTGGAACTCCTGTCCCTCATGATTGCCGACATCACGCCGGAGCATGACACAAAGCTGCAAACGCTGTTTGACTTGATCCGCAAGAAAATTGAGCAGCCAATCAATCCCGGTAATAAGAAGATCATTATCTTCACTGCATTCTCTGATACCGCCGATTACCTCTTTGCAAACGTCAGTAAATTCGCAAAAGAGAACTTCGGACTGGAAACGGCAGAGATTACCGGATCGGTTGACGGAAGAACAACCATTCCGAAGCTCCGAGCCGATCTCAACACGGTGCTGACCTGCTTCTCGCCGGTTTCTAAGGGCAAAGCTGTACTCCTGCCCGGAAGCACCGACAAGCTTGATATTCTGATTGCAACTGACTGTATTTCCGAAGGTCAGAACTTGCAGGACTGCGACTACCTCATCAACTACGACATTCATTGGAACCCTGTTCGCATTATCCAGCGGTTCGGACGAATTGACCGTATCGGCAGTAAAAACGACCATATCCAGCTTGTAAACTTCTGGCCGGATATGGACCTCGACGAGTATATCAACCTGAAAAGCCGCGTGGAGACCCGCATGAAGATTTCGGTCATGACCTCCACCGGTGACGACGACCTGATCAATGCCGAGGAAAAAGGCGACCTTGAATATCGTCGTGCGCAGCTCAAGCGGCTGCAAGAAGAAGTTGTGGACATTGAGGATATGACGAGCGGTATTTCTATCATGGATTTGGGACTCAACGAGTTCCGGCTTGATCTGCTCGAATACATGAAACGGCATGAGGACATTGAAACCGCGCCGAAGGGACTGCACACCGTTGTTGCGCAGACAGAAGATTCTCCTGCCGGTGTGATTTTCGTCCTTCGGAACATCAACAACAGTGTAAACATTGATAATCGAAACCGTATTCACCCCTTCTACATGGTCTACATTAGTGAAGAAGGTGAAATCGCCTGCGATTATCTCAATCCGAAGAGATTGCTCGACACCATGCGTCTGCTCTGCCGTGGCAAGGGTGAGCCTTGTGCAGAGCTTTGCAAACGATTCAATGACGAAACAGACGACGGACGCAAAATGGGTGAAATCTCTGAGCTGCTGAGCAAGGCGATCAATTCCATTATTGACGCAAAGGAAGAAAACGATATTGACAGTCTGTTCAAGAGCGGCGGAACAACTGCGCTGCTCAGTGCGGTTTCGGGACTCGATGATTTTGAGCTGATTTGCTTCTTGGTTGTGAAATAGCAATCTATCATTGAAAAAGATAGACTTAATTTCGGAAGATGCTCTGGGAGGATTACAACATGTCTAAATTGAATGTTGATCAGAAAACGATAAAAGATTTATTTCAGGATAAAAAAGCTGACTTTCTGATTCCGGACTATCAGCGCCCTTATGCGTGGGGAGAAACAGAATGCCAAACTCTATGGGATGATATTTTTTCATTCGCAATTCCTGACGAGGGCCGGGTAGAATTTGACAGCAATAGCGAATACTTCCTTGGTCCAATTGTTACCTTCAGAAATACAAATTTCAAAATGGAAGTCATTGACGGACAGCAACGGCTTACCACACTAATGCTCCTTCTAAGGGCCTTTTATACGAAGTTTGGTCATATGCAGGACAAGGCTTCCGTCGCAACTAAGCAAAATATCGAAAAATGCATATGGAAAACGGATGAGTTTGGCGAGCCGGATATGGCAACGCTAAAGATAGATTCTGAGGTGGCAACAGACAAAGATAAGAATGAATTTCTTGATATTCTTCGGACAGGTACGGTGAAACCTGAACAAAAAAGTCATTATGCAAATAATTTCAAGTTTTTCCAAGGCTGCATTGATTCCTTCTTGGCAAAATATCCAACATACTTCGCTTATCTCCCAACCAGAATTATGAATAACTGTATTTTGCTGCCAATTGAGGCTGAATCGCAAGATACCGCACTGCGTATTTTTTCAACCTTAAATGATCGCGGTATGCCACTTTCTGATTCCGACATTTTTAAGGCGCAGTTTTATAAATTCTATACCGGCAAGGGGGAAAAAGATGCCTTTATTAAGCGATGGAAGGAACTTGAGGAACTTACTGAAAAAATATTCCATCCGATAAATGGTACGCCAATGGATGAGTTGTTTACCCGCTATATGTACTTTGTTCGTGCCAAAATGGGAATCAAGTCGTCTACAACGGAAGCGTTGCGCAAGTTTTATGAGAAAGACAATTATGCGCTTTTAAAGAAAGACAGTACATTCAACGATATGATTACCCTTGCTCACTTCTGGGAGGATGTTTCCAACCAGGATAGGGATCGGTTCTCCCCGCGGATTTTGCACAGATTATTTGTGCTAAACTATGCGCCAAATGGTATGTGGACGTATTTTGTATCCGTTTATTTTATGAAAAACAAAGATGCCAATGGCATGCTTGACGACGACGCATTTTACCAGTTTCTCAATAGAATTACAGGATTTATCTGGACTTATGCGGTTACTAATCCCGGAGTAAACGCACTTCGTACTCCTGTGTATGCTGAAATGGTCAATATCGTCAATAATCGGCCAGTATCTTTTGACGGTTTCAAATTTGAACCGGCAACCGTAAAAAGCATGTTTGCAAACTTCACATTTAGCAATACTCGTCCAATCACAAAGTCTATGCTTGCATGGTGGACTTTCCAAGATGATCTACAGGAATTGATTTCTCTGGAAACAGTTTTGGAAATTGAACACATATATGCTCGCAATCGCTTTGACAAAGACAAATCGCTGTCAGATGTAAAGAATTTGGAGGCGATCGGTAATAAGGCTCTCCTTGAAAAACGAATCAACATTCGTGCTGCCGATTATCGGTTTTCTGATAAGATTAAATACTATCAAGGATTTACAAATAGTCGAAACCAGAAAAAAGAAGGCACAAAGAATCATGAGCTGATTAATCTGGCCACAGCGGCGGATTTTACAGAGGATGATATCCGCAATCGCACGAGTCAGATTATGACTGCATTTTTGACTTTCCTATCAGAAAACAGCCTTACGAAATAGGTAAATAGGAATTACTGGGGAAAGAGGACTTGAGTATGCTTGGCTTCCCTGTATCAACGGAGTTCAACAAAAGAATCCCGAAGCAGAAATTCTATGAAAACCTCGATGTTTCTCCTGCCTTACACCGTATATTTGTTGATCAGATCAAGTTGGTCTACTGGCGAAACAAGCTGGCAGCGTCTACGCTGAACATCGCGGCTGGTGAAACCGTGACCGAGATTGAGGTGTTCGAGGTGCGGCTGAATGATCCGCAGCTTGACGAAGCAGTGCTAAAGCAAATCGACAAAGAGATCCCGTACCACATTCTCTTTATTCTGACCTGTGATGGCAAGGCTCAGGCGTGGATCGGCTACAAGGAGGCTGCCGCATCCGGCAGCAACGCCTTCAAGGTCAGTCGCTATTATCACACGGACTGGATGCCGGAAGACGAACTGCATCTCAGCATCGACGGCTTGAATATGGATGCCGTCTATGAAAGCCTCGTTCGTCAAATCGCCGGGGACAAGCTGCAAACAGATTCCGGCGAGAGCCTGAAAGAATCTGTTGAGCGGGATGAAAAGAAGAAGCAGCTCGAAAAGCAGATCGCCGCGCTGGAAAACAAAATGCGGCGGGAGAAGCAGCTAAATCGGCGGATGGAAATGAACGCGGAGTTAAAACAATTACAAAGAGAATGGAGGAAATGAAGTGATTCAAGAATATCTTTTTATGTCTGACCAATACAAAGCTGATTTGGAGAACCTGAGCATTTCCCCAAAGGTTACTAAAGAGATTACAACGATTGAGAATAGTAAATGCTGGACTCTGTTGATAAGTGTTCCTGGCGAAAGTATGGAAGCGGCAAAAATTCTTGACCCGCTCAACAGGAAAGTGTGCGAAAATTACAGACCTACAGTTCTCGCAAACGAATGCTCCGCTTATTTTAACAAAGCATTGTATCCAATAGTAAATGAATTCGAACGAAAACTGCGAAAGCTTCTGTATCTTGCAAGTTCACTTCATGGCGATGAAAATTCTCAAAAAGTAATTGTGGGATTGGAAGAACAGGAGCTTGGGAACATTTTTGAAACGCTCTTTTCGGATGCGGCATTTGTCAAAAAGGCAAAAGAAACGATTAACAAAACATTGTCATGGCAGTTTACGCGAGCTGAACTGCTGGATGCTATCAACAAATTAGATGAAAATAGATTGTGGACGCTTCTTCTGGGAGATGACTGCGTAGAGACACTTTGCAGCTCATTTTCCGAAATTCGCAACTACAGAAACGATGTAATGCATGCTCACAATATAGACTATGAGCAATTCAACAAGGCACACAAGCTTTTTAAGAAAGTGAATACAGAACTGGATTCAGCCATTGGAAAACTAATTGGTGCGAAAGAAACAAACACCGAAGTTACATCCACAGATTTTAATAACACACTAAGTTCAGCTTTGGCAGCTTTACATTCTCCGATTGACACAAGCAGCTTGCTTGCTGCATCTGAGGCATTGAAGGGGATTGTATCAAACCAGCCTATTATTAACCCGGAAGTGTCAAAATCCTTGTCTCAGATTGGACGGCTTGCGATGGGTGAATACACTTTGAAGCCCGAAGTGACAGCTGCTATTGCCAATCTGAGCAAGATTGCCGCAGTGCAGAGTGATATGGCTCCAGCAATGAGAGCCATAAACGACATTACAAAACAGATTGCATCATACAAAATCGAAATCCCCCCTGCCGTAACAGAATTACAGCAAAGGCTATCTGAAATAGAGTTTGGACTATTGTCAAATGGTAGTGACGCCCAGCAAGATAATGAGGAGGATAAACCGAATGGATAAGCTACGCATGGAATCGCCGGACATAACGGCGCAGAACATAGACCGCATTGCTGCCCTGTTTCCGAACTGCGTCACGGAGATGCTGGACGAGGAACACAGCACGCCGGAGAAGAAGGTGTACAAGCGGGCGGTCAATTTTGAACTGCTGAAACAGATGCTCTCGCCGGACGTGGTGGACGGAGACGAGGCATACGAGTTCACATGGGTCGGCAAGAAGGCGGCAATCGTGGAAGCCAACAAGCCAATCCGTAAGACCCTGCGCCCCTGCATGGCGGAGAGCAAGGACTGGGATACCACCGAAAACCTCTACATCGAGGGCGATAATCTGGAAGTCCTCAAGCTCTTGCAGGAAAGCTATCTCGGCAAAGTCAAGATGATCTATATTGACCCGCCGTACAACACTGGAAATGACTTCCTTTATCGCGACGATTTTGCTATGTCCTCAGAGGAGTATTCCGAAGAAAGCGGAGCAACAGATGACACTGGGAATAGAATGTTCAAGAATACAGATACCAACGGCAGATTTCATTCGGACTGGTGCTCAATGATTTACTCTCGATTGCTGCTTTCGAGAAACCTCCTGACTCCTGATGGTGTTATTTTCATCAGCATTGATGAAAATGAGGTAAACACTCTTAAAGCGATTTGTGATGAAGTGTTCGGTGCGAGCAATTTTATCGCAGAGCTTATTTGGTCTGCTGGCAGGAAAAATGACTCCAAGTACATTTCGGTCTCACATGAGTACATCCTGTGCTATTTCAAGGACGCACTATGGGTGAAGGATCATAAAATCCTGTGGCGGGAAAAGAAACAGGGGCTTTCTGACATTTATGCTGAATATGAACGTTTGAAAAAAGTATATGGGGAAGACTGCAATTCGATAGAAAAAGAGTTAAAAGGTTGGTATAAATCCCTGCCAGATGGTCACCCAGCAAAAGATCATTCCCATTACTGTCGTGTTGATAAGAACGGAATCTTTTTTGCAGATAATATTTCTTGGCCCGGAGGCGGCGGACCTAAATATCAGGTTCTGCATCCTGTTACACAGAAGCCGGTTAAGATTCCCTCGCGTGGATGGTTAACAAATGAAGCAACTATGAAAGAGTGGATTGTACAAGGGCGGGTTGAATTTGGAAAGGATGAAAACGGTGTTCCGACCTTAAAATCTTATCTGAAAGATAGAGAATACAGCGTTCCGTATAGTGTCTTCTACAAAGATGGACGCGCTGCTTCTAAGCGTCTGGCGACACTTATGGGCGACAAAGTATTTGAAAACCCGAAGGACGAAGAGATTATTCAGCGAATTATCCAGTTCTGCGGGACTGATGACGGAGACATTATCTTGGACTTCTTTTCCGGCTCGGCTACAACAGCACACGCGATGTTCTTAGCGGACGCTGAGCAGAATAAGCATCGTAAGTTCATTCTTGTCCAACTTCCCGAAACGATTGATCCTCAGAAAGAAGCCTCTGAAAAAGCCAAGAAGGTTGCCCAAAATGCAGTGAATTTGTTGGACACCATCGGCGTTCCACATAACATCTGCGAAATCGGCAAGGAGCGCATCCGCCGCGCCGGGGATAAGATCAAGTCCGAAAGCCCCATGACCACGCAGGACCTCGATATCGGTTTCCGTGTCCTCAAGCTGGACGATACCAACATGAAGGACGTCTACTATGCGCCGGATGACTACAATCAGGGGATGCTCGCTGGTCTGGAATCCAACATCAAGGATGACCGCACCGACCTCGACCTGCTGTTCGGCTGCCTGATCGACTGGGGGCTGCCGCTGTCCCTGCCGTACAAGTCCGAGCAAATCGACGGCTGCACCGTCCATACCTACAATGACGGCGACCTGATCGCCTGTTTTGACACGAACATTCCCGAAAGCGTGGTCAAGGAGATCGCACAGCGTAAACCGCTCCGCGCCGTCTTCCGGGATTCCGGCTTTGCATCCAGCCCGGAGAAAATCAACGTGTTCGAGATTTTCAAGCTCTATATGCCGGAGGACGCGGGCGACATCACCAAGCGCGTGAGGGTGATCTGATGAACGCCGACTTGTTAGTCTATCAAGCAAAGGCATTTTATAACGCATATATAGCACTTGACCAACTAAGCCGGGATGATTCAGATACGCTGCTTTTGCTTTTTGCCCCTTTAGTTGTAAACGGCGCATTTTCTGTCGAATTAGCACTCAAGGCAATTTTAGCTAAAAACCAAATTGAATATGGAAAAGAGCACAACTTGCTAATTCTTTTTCAGATGCTTCCGAAATCCTTTCAACAGGAACTGTGGGCATACTTAATCGAAAAGGCACCGGAGTATGCGGGCTCCGAAAAAGGACTCGATGAGCTTATTTTGCTCTCAAACGCCTTCGTTGACTGGCGCTACGCATTTGAGGGAAAACCTGTACCTGCGATAGAATCTCGCTTTTTAGCGGCTTTTGCAAATGCAGCGGTTCATACAATGTTTTCTTACTATAATGCGGATTTACTTCCTGCGACTAAAGCGGAATCAAACAATGAGATTGAGCAGAGGTTTCATGAAAACCGTGAAAAATGTAAGGAAATCAATTTGAAAATGATCCAAAAGAAAACCAAGGAGCATCAGTTATGAAACTCCAATTCAAACACCAAAAATTTCAGGCAGATGCGGCAAAAGCGGTCGTTGACGTCTTTGCCGGACAGCCGTACCTTACGCCGACCTATATGATGGATCGTGGTCTTGAAGATGGTGAGCAGCAAGCAATCGCAACGATGGACGATTTTACCGGCTGGCGGAATGAACGTATCGTGCCGGAGCTTTCCGACAAGCTGATTTTGGAGCATCTGCAAAAGGTACAGCGCACCAATCAGATCAAACCGTCCGAAAAACTGGAAGGACGCTACAATCTGACCATTGAGATGGAAACAGGCGTCGGCAAGACCTATACCTACATCAAGACCATGTACGAGTTGAACAAGCATTATGGTTGGAGCAAATTCATCGTGGTCGTGCCGAGCATTGCCATCCGTGAGGGCGTCTATAAGTCTTTTCAGGTGACGCAGGAACATTTCGCGGAGGAATACGGCAAGAAGATTCGTTTCTTCATCTACAACTCCGCACAGCTTACGGAAATTGACCGCTTTGCGTCGGACAGCGCCATCAATGTCATGATCATCAATGTGCAAGCATTCAACAAATCTGTTGATGCGAATGAAAAGCTGGAAAGAGGCAAAAGAGCGGATAAAAATGCAGCAATTATATTCAGAAAACTTGATAATTTCCGCTCCCGTCGCCCAATCGACATCATCGCCAAAACAAACCCTATTTTGATAATTGACGAGCCGCAGTCTGTTGAGGGACCTGCTGCCAAGAAAAATCTGAAACTTTTTTCTCCGCTGCTGACGCTGCGCTACTCCGCAACCCATAAGGCAGACAGCATCTATAACATGGTCTATCGCCTTGACGCAATGGAAGCGTACAACAAGCGGCTGGTCAAGAAAATCGCCGTCAAGGGCATCACTGAGTCCGGCAGCACGGCAACCGAGGGATTCGTCTATCTGGAAAGCATCAATCTTTCCAAAGCCGACCCGACGGCAACCATTCAGTTTGATTGCAAGGGTGCGTCCGGTATCCGCAAGAAAACGGCAACAGTCGGAATCGGTTATAATCTTTATGACAATTCCGGCAATCTGGACGAGTACAAAGTCGGCTTTGTGGTCAAGTCCATCGACGGACGCGATAACTCCGTGGAGTTCCTGAACGGCGTCAAAATCTTTGCCGGTGACGTCATCGGCAAGATCAGCGAAGACCAGCTTCGGCGCATTCAGATCCGCGAGACAATTCTTTCTCACTTGGAGCAGGAACATCAGCTTTTCCATAAGGGCATCAAAGTCCTGTCCCTGTTCTTCATCGACAAGGTTGCAAAGTACAAGCAGTATGATGAGGCGGGGCATCCGTTCAACGGCATCTATGCGGATATGTTCGAGGAAGAATACAACGACATTCTCAGCTCCATGCAGCGGGAAATTGGGGACGAGGACTACATCCGCTATCTGGATGCGATTTCCGCCCATGATACCCACGCAGGTTATTTTTCCGTTGACAAAAAGGGCAAAATGACCGACAGCAAGCTCTCCGACAAGAAGGAGGGTACGTCCGACGATATTGACGCCTATGACCTGATTATGAAGAACAAGGAGCTGCTTCTGGATCGCGATCCGAAAAAGTCTCCTGTGCGTTTCATTTTCTCTCATTCCGCACTGCGTGAAGGCTGGGACAACCCGAATGTGTTCCAGATTTGCACACTGAAACAAAGCAGCAGCGAGGTTCGCAAGCGGCAAGAGGTCGGTCGCGGTCTGCGCCTGTGCGTCAATCAGGACGGCGAGCGCATGGACGCCAACGTGCTTGGAAATGATGTGCAGTCCATCAACGTTCTGACCGTCATCGCCAGCGAGAGCTATGACAGCTTCGCAAAGGGCTTGCAGACTGAGCTTGCCGATGCAGTTGCCGGACGCCCTGTGTCTGTTACCGCTGATCTGTTCAAGGGTAAGGTCATTGTGGACGCCAGAGGTAACGAGCAGGTCGTGGACGGCGATACAGCTCAGGCGATTTTCTTTGATTTAATTGTCAACGGCTATATCGACAAGAAGGGTGTACTGACCGATAAATATTATACCGACAAAGCAAACGGTGCAATTCAAGTTGCTGAAGAAGTTGGCGATAGCCGTGATGCTGTGATTAAGATCCTTGATTCCGTTTATGATAGCCGTGCCATGCAACCGGAGAACGCCCGTGACAAGAACGTGGAGCTACAAGTTGATCCCGATAAGCTCGCCATGCCGGAGTTCAAAGCTCTCTGGAAGCGCATCAGTCCGAAATCCGTATATGTGGTGGACTTTGATACGGATGAACTTGTGAAGAAAGCCATCGCATCGCTCAACCAGAGCCTTCATGTGCCGAAGATATTCTTCAAGGTTGAAACCGGCGCAATGGATGAGATCAAGTCGAAGGATTCTCTCCTTGACGGAAGTGCATTCTCGAAATCAAAGTCGTCTACTTATGATAGTCGGAAGCAGATTCGCACCAACAGCAGCGTAAAGTATGATTTAATCGGCAAGCTGGTCGGAGAGACCGGTTTGACACGAAAAGCAGTTGTTGCAATTCTGACAGGCATTGAGAAACCCGTTTTTGAGCAGTTCAAATTCAATCCGGAAGAGTTCATTATCAAAGCAGCCGCCCTGATCAATGATGAAAAAGCTACTGCAATTATTCAGCATATTACCTACAACGTGCTGGATGAGCATTACGATACGGACATCTTTACCGAACCGACCATCAAGGGCAAGCTCGGAACGAACGCGATGAAGGCGCAGCGACATCTATACGACCATATCGTGTATGATTCTACAAACGAACGAGATTTTGCGACCGATCTGGACACGAACGCAGACGTTGCAGTTTATGTGAAGCTGCCGGACAGCTTCTATATTGCAACACCGGTGGGGCATTATAATCCAGACTGGGCGATTGCTTTCTATGAAGGTAGCGTCAAACACATCTATTTTGTTGCCGAAACAAAAGGCTCTATGTCCTCTATGCAGCTCCGGCTCATTGAGGAATCCAAAATCCACTGCGCAAGAGAACATTTCAAAGCAATAAGTAACGGAAATGTGGTTTATGATGTCGTGGACAGCTATCAGACGCTTCTTGAACGAGTGATGAAATAACTCGCAACTTATGAGTTGAGAGTTGAATTGATGGGGAGATGCCTATGGACGCACGAAAGCACTTAATCATCATAAAAGGAAAAGACCAGACGGACTCGGTCGCGAGCTTTCAGTTCCATGATGGGAAGTGCGAGGTCGTCTATACCAGTGCGCCCAATAAGTCATACAGCTTTCAGAGCAGTAATGTGGAGATACTGCCTCTGAAAAAGAAAATTGATCCTGCGCAGGTGATTGTCACCGCAAATAGGCAGACCATCAGCGAAATTGATGAGCTTCTCGACTTCGGCGGATATTACCGCATTGTCCGCAACGGAAAGAAAGATTTATCATTCCGTAGGAGTGAAGTGCAGTTCCAGCAGAATTGCCTGACAGACGGTAAAAATCAAGAAGCATTCCAATATTTCAAGGAGACTGCCGCAGCAATTAGCCTCGAGGTGGAAGGCATCAACATTCTGAGCATGCAGTACGATAAGATCAAGCAGGTCAGCGAGGATACCGTGCTGGCAAGCTATCTTGCACCGCAGAAGGAAGTCAAAGTACCACAGATGCCGGAGGCGGTGATCTATCCGTTTGGCTTGAACCGGAGTCAGAAGCTGGCGGTGGAGCGGGCGCTTTCCTCCAAAATCAGCATCATTCAGGGACCTCCGGGGACAGGAAAAACGCAGACGATTCTAAATATCATTGCCAATGTGGTTCGGAGCGGGAAGACCGTGGCGGTCGTATCTAACAATAATTCTGCAACACACAATGTGGCGGAAAAGCTGGAAAAGAAGAATGCCTCTTTTCTGACTGCGTTTCTCGGAAGCCTTGCCAACAAGCAAAAGTTCCTGGAGAATCAAACTGGCGCCTATCCGAATATGAGTGATTGGGAGATGCCCACAGAGGAACGGCAGCAGTTGGATCAAGAGACGACCGCGCTTTCCCAGGAGCTGAACGAAATGCTCAACGCCAAGAACCGCATTGCGGAAATTGAGCAGGAATTTTTGCAGCTGAATCCGGAACAGCACTATTTCGAGGAATATTACGCGACTTATAGCGACGCACCGACAGAGAGCCTGGACAAACTGTCCTCGCAGAAGATTCTTGCACTTTGGATGGAATTTGAACAGCACGCAGAACATGAGAGCCGCTTAGGCCTTTTGCAAAAACTCTCCATCATGTTCCGGTTCAATCGCAATGCACTCAAATTGTTCCTCCGTTCTCCAGAGCTTGTTATTCCCTATTTGCAAAGTCAGTTCTATTCCGTAAAGAGGCGGGAACTGGAGGCCGAAAAGCAGGAGTTGAACCGCAAGCTGGAACACTACGCTTTCGATGCGAAAATGGACGAGCTCACCCGAAAGTCCCTGCGACTGTTCCGGGCAGAGCTGGCGACGCGGTATCACTGGCAGAGTGGCAGACAGCGCTTTGAAATGAGTGATTTCCGCCGGAATTCCGAAAAATTTACTCACGAGTACCCAGTGGCGCTCAGCACGACCTATTCCATCAAGGGGACGCTGAGCATTGAGCACATCTACGATTACCTGATCGTGGATGAAGCCTCACAGGTCGATCTGGCTACTGGTGTTTTGGCATTTTCCTGCGCGAGGAATATCGTGATTGTCGGGGACTTGAAGCAGCTACCCAATGTGCTGACAGAGGATGACATCCGCACCAGCGATGCCATCTGGCAGAAGTATTCCTTGGATGAGCGTTATCGCTTTTCTACCCACAGCCTGCTGTCCTCTGCATTGGAAATATGGCAGGACGCGCCTGTTACATTGCTGCGGGAACACTACCGCTGCCACCCGAAAATCATCAACTTCTGCAACCAGAAGTTCTACCACGGGCAGCTGATCGTTATGACGAAGGACCACGACGAGCCAAATGTATTGACTATGTACCGGACGACTGCGGGCAACCACGCCCGTGGTCATCTCAACCAGCGCCAGATCGATGTCATCCAGCAGGAGGTGCTTCCGCGGCTGCATCAGCAGAATTTCCAGAGCATCGGCATTATCACGCCGTATCGGGACCAGGTGACAGCCATCCGCAAGCAGCTGGGAGATACTTACGAGGTGGACACCGTCCACAAGTTTCAGGGGCGGGAACAGGATGCCATCATTCTAACTTCGGTCGACAATGTCATCACAGATTTCGTGGATGATCCTCATATGCTGAATGTGGCGGTTTCCCGCGCGGTTCATTCGCTGGCGGTGGTCACATCGCAGGACCCACGCAATGACCAAACCAACTATGGCGACCTAACGCGGTACATCGAATATAACAATTTTGAGGTTATCCAGAGCCAGGTCTACTCCGTGTTCGATATGCTCTATCAGGGCTATGCCGAGCAGCGAAGGGCATATCTGCAAAAACATAAGCGGGTATCGGAATACGATTCCGAAAATCTCATGTACTCCGTGATTCAGGAGGTGCTGTCCGAGGAGGCGTTTTCCTTCATCGGCTGCGCGGCGCATGTTTCTCTTGCGACACTGGTGAAAAACTATGAACCGCTGACAGAGGAAGAATGCCAATATGCCCACAATCCGTTGACCCATGTGGATTTCCTGCTGTTCAATCAGATGGATAAACAGCCCGTGCTGGCGATTGAAGTAGACGGGACTGGCTTCCACGAAGCGGGGAGCAAACAGGCAGAGCGAGACATAAAGAAAAACTCCATTCTGGAGAAGTGTGCCGTTCCGCTCCTGCGTCTCCGTACAGACGGCAGTGGAGAAAAAGAAAAGATTCGGGCTGTACTAAAGGGAGAATGATTATGCCGAGAATTATCAAGAACGCGATCAGATGCAAAAAGTGCGGAGATGTCATCGAGAGTAAAACCGTCCATGATTTCAAGTTTTGCAGCTGTGGTTCGTGCGCCGTGGACGGCGGCCACGATTACCTTCGCAGATGCGGGAATCGTGAGGATTGGGAAGAACTGTCCGAAGCAGAAAAAGTAGAGAATAACGGCGCGTTGACTTGATCATGCCTTGCGGAAATTGGTGGTGCCAGGATATCGCTTATCATCATTCGCAATGTCACCACGAATTGCCCAGGGCTGTCATCGTCATAAAAACTCTTAGCATGGATGCAAACAGAAGTAAAAATTGCTTAGGGGTATAGTTAACCTGCGAGCCCGCACCACGAGTACTCCACATCCCAAATAGCGGCTGAAACGATGTGCTTCAGCCGCTATTTTTCTTAAAAGTTTCAGTAGCTATTCCTGCTGACCTGTGGTATATGTTTGTGCTGCAAGGAGGTGATCACATGAACAAACTGCTGAAGGATCTGTACGACTGCTTCTACACCCCGCCGGAGCTGGCGGCGACGAAGCGGGAGATCGAGGAATGCCACCGCGCGCTCATTGAGGCGCTGGGCAAGCCGGAGCGCCGATTGGTGCTGAAGATCATCGATGCCAAGGACCATATTTCGGAGGACACTTCGCTCGACAGCTTCATCTCCGGATTTCGGCTGGCGTGGCGGCTGTCCGCAGAATTGAAACACTATGACGATGAGCGTCCGGCGCGCTGCCAAGCGGCAGAGAAACCGGGCGCTCGTTTTACGCTCAAAAAGGAGGATGATGAACAATGAAGAAGTGCATCGTGACAGCTGTAATCACCGCTTGCTTGGCCCTGTGTGCCGCTGTGTGGCCGCAGCCAGACACAAGGGAGGAACGACCCGCCCCAATACCAACGCACGCCGCAGCTGCCCCGAAAACGGATGTTGTGACAACGGCAGAAAGGAAAAAACGGAAACGCCACGGGCAGAGCCGGACAAGGAGCTTGGCGCCGTTCCTGTCCCCGCACCGGCAGGGCCGATGCCTGCGGTCGAAACGCCGCAGCCGGGGCCTGCGCCTCCCACACCGCAGCCGACCATAGAGCTGCAGCCCGGCGATGAGGTCTATATTCCGGGCTTTGGTTGGGTACCATATGAGGGGCCGAATCACTGCGAGTATGCCGCGGATATGTACGAAAATGGCAACAAAATCGGGAGCATGGGCTGAAACAGGATCTGCTGGGAGCGGTTCTGCTGCTTGATTACGAAAGCTGCTGCTCCGAAAAGTGGTTGGTATCAAAATGTGATACCAACCACTTTTTTGTCGGTGTGGAATTGAAAAGCGCCATCCGGCGCACGATGAAAGGACTCATGTGCGCACCTGCTTGCGGGGCGATAGTGTGGGGATTTGTAATAGAAACCGCGGAAATCGGCAGTATCGCTTCTCAATTTGCAGTTGCCTATTGCATTTGATTTCGATTTATGTTACCATATTAATGCTGAATTGTTGGACTATCCTAAGCTTCAACCATTCGTATCATGAGAGTACGAATCATATTGAACCTATGTAGTGATATAGACAATTTAGCGGACAAATGAGTAAATCCTCGAAACTATTGATTCCAATCAAATTCTCATTATGGAATTGAGAAAGCAGTTTGCTGGTTGA
>ERZ772812.1793-NODE-1793-length-14976-cov-3.002011_pt1 | contig 14976 bp, 14 predicted proteins | sample MGYA00511343_ERZ772812 | MGnify/ENA primary metagenome ERZ772812 (study PRJEB29015, sample SAMEA2737706) | human gut metagenome | biome: human gut; feature: human-associated habitat; material: faeces | place: China | collected 2012 ...
CAGCTGTAAGGACTTTTCTCCAAGCATATCAGAAAACAGTGAGCATTAAATAAATACTGTGTTATAATTAAAGCAAAATTAAGTAATTAGGAAGCCGGAGTAAGGAGGAGAAGTCCATGTATTATTCAACAGTATACCTGTCGCCGCTGGGCAAGATCACGCTTGCGTGTGATGCTTGCGGTAAAAATCTGGTCGGCTTATGGCTGGAAGGGCAAAAGTATTATCAGGGGACGCTGAAGGAAGCTTTGATTGAAAAGGACTCTGTACCGCTTTTCGATATTGTAAAAAAGTGGCTGGACAGATATTTCTCCGGGCAGAAGCCTGATGCGGCAGAGCTGCCGCTGGCACCACAAGGTAATGCGTTTCGCCAGGGCGTTTGGGAAATTTTATGTACGATCCCCTATGGAGAGGTAACAACTTACGGTAGTATTGCTAAAAAAATGGCAGTGAAGCTGCAGAAGGAACGGATGTCAAGCCAGGCTGTCGGCGGTGCTGTTGGACATAATCCCATTTCTATTATTATTCCCTGCCACCGGGTCATTGGTGTAAACGGCAGTCTTACTGGGTATGCCGGCGGTATTGAAACAAAAATAAAACTGCTGGAGCTGGAAGGCGTAGATATGTCTGGATTTTTTATCCCCCAAAAAGGTACGGCATTGTAATATACTAATAAAATCGGAGGAAAATTATGGTTACGTATAACGGCGAAAGGATAGTAGATGCGGCATTTGCTGAGCAGGTGTATGAGGCAGTCGCCCGGATACCTTGCGGTAAAGTGGCTGGTCGGTGATCCGCTGGCTGGGCGTGAGGTAGGGCATATCATGAGCTGCGCTCCTTCTGGACGTAATTTGCCCTGTCACAGGGTCGTGAACCGTACCGGGGTACTGGCACCTGATTATGCTTTCGGCGGGCAGGAAAAACAACGTGCTTTTCTGGAAGCGGAGGGCGTAACCTTCCTTGCAGACGGGCGAATAGATATGGCGCTGCATTTATGGGGTAAATATGAACAATTTAATATTTTTGATATGAGCTGACAGGCCGGCCGATATTTTAAAATGCTCTGCAGTGAAAATGTTGACAAATATTTAAACAAATGTCTCCAATCAATTTCAGAACAAAGCTATAATAATTATGAAGTTATTATTATTATAGATGGCTCAACAGACAATTCATATCAGATAGCTAAAGAATTTTGTAACACTCATAAGAAATTTCACGTATATTATCAAGACAATGCTGGTTCTGGGCCAGCAAGAAATAACGGATTAAGACATTCCCATGGAGAATTTGTTACATTTATAGACCCTGATGACTGGATTGACAAATTTTATATTGAACATTTAGTCTTTCATTGGGAAAAGACGAAATGTGATCTTATTATTTCAGGATGTATAAATAGTTTTTTTAAAAAAAATGACACTTTCAAAAAATATGTTATAGACAAACCAGAAGTGATAAACTACAATACTATTAAAGAAATCCGTACTAATTATATAACATTATGCCAAAAACATCTTCTAAGTGCTCCAACTAGAAAATTATATAAAATGGATATAATACGTGAAAATAATATTGTTTTTCCTGATTTGAGACGTTCACAAGATATTGTGTTTAACTATAAATATTATAACTACGTTCAAAGTTTATCAGTCACTGATTATTGTGGCTATTATTATAGAATTAATTTATCAAATTATGCATTAAGATTAAAACCCGAATATTACGACACAATCAAACTATTATATACGAATATAAAAAATATGCACAATAATTGGAAAGTACCTTTCGATGATGTGTCATGTTCAACCATCTATTTCAACGTCATTACCGCTTATATAGAATCTCAAATATTACGTAAATTAAAATATGACCATATTTTAGAGGATAATATAATTATGCACATTATTATCACAGCATCCCCTAAAGGAATATACAAAAAATATCTCAAAAAGGCTATAATAGCCAAACAATATAACATTACAAAAGCACTAATCAAATTAAAAGTATTTTTTAAATAATAGAGTGATAATATGAAAATAATTCTTAAACTATTAGTGATATTTTTGCCTTGGAAGCTTAAACGATTATGTTTAAACTATTTTTGGAAATATCAAATTCACCCTAAAGCCCATATCGGTTTTTCATTTATCTATCCTAAAAAATTGATAATGGAAGAAGGAGCCCAAATAGGGCATCTCAATGTTGCTATACACCTTGAACAGATTCAGATGGGAAAAGACACTATAATTTCACAACAAAATTGGATTACTGGCTTCCCCTTAAAAGACTGTTCAAATTTTTATGATTTTCCTAATCGCAGACCATATCTGATTATGGAAGAAGGTTCCGCAATATCTAAAAAGCATCATATAGACTGTACAGATCTTCTAACTATTGGAAAATTTACATCTATTGGAGGATATGGAACTCAGATTTTAACCCATTCAACTTCTCTTCAGCATAACAAACAAGCGTGTGGTCCTATAACAATAGGGCATCATTGTTTCATTGGAACTCGATCAGTAATTCTTCCTAATTCTATCTTACCGGACCAGTCTGTATTAGGTGCTGGTGCTGTTATGAAGAAACAATTTACACAATCTTTCTGTTTGTATGGAGGGGTTCCCGCCAAATTCATAAAAGAAATGGATATGAATTATGCTTTTTTCCACAGAACCTACCGACCTTAATATTATCATGAAAAGAATTTGTTTTATAGCTCAATTTCCTCCTCCTATTCACGGATTATCTAAAGCTGTAGCTACCCTTTACAGCTCTACATTACAGTCAAAATACCTTTTCCGACAAGTAGACACCACGAATAACAGAAAGATACTTCAAACACTATGGAAAATTGCAACACATAAAAGTGACTTATTTTATTTTACTATAGCACAAACACGTGGAGGAAACTGGCGAGACCTGTTAATATTAAAGTTATTACAATGGAAAAGAAGCAAATGTCTGATTCATCTGCACGGAGGATATTATCGCACCTTAATAGAAAAAGACTGCGGAAAATTACAAAGAAGTCTAAACTATCAAGCAATAAGCCATGTATCTGGTACTATCATATTAGGTAATTCCTTGAAAAACATTTTCAAAGGAATGATAAATGAGAAAAAAATATTCGTCGTACCCAACTGCGTTGATGAAGAATATATGCTGAATGCCTGTAGCTACAAAGAAAAAATAAACTTATTGGCTTCACAACCTGTATTACATATCCTTTATCTAAGCAACTTTATAGAATCAAAAGGATATAAAGAAGTATTGGAATTAGCAGCCAAAGTACAAACAGAGCAAAAGAATACTCTACATTTTCATTTCGCAGGAAAATTTTTCGAAGAAAAAGAAAGGATGTATTTCGAAAATTTTATAACTAAACATCAACTAGAAAACACCATCACCTATCATGGAATCGTTTCAGGCAAAAAGAAAAATGACTTATTAAACTTATGTAATATATTCATATTGCTTACTCGCTATCCAAATGAAGGACAACCTATCTCCATATTAGAAGCAATGGGAAATGCTATGGCTATTATCACCACCAACCATGCAGGTATCCCCGACATAGCAACAAACAAAGAACACGGACTAGTTATAGATAAAAATAACATCAATTTAAAAGAGATATACGATTATATATTGCGTTTAGATAAAGAACGTTCTTTATTAAGAAACATATGCGAAAGAAATTATAATATAGCTCATTCGAACTATACAGAACAGCAATATATAAACAATATGGATAATGTATTTCAAAAAATATTAGAGCAATGACAGAAGTCCATTTATCTTCTTTCAACACAGGAAATTTTAATAAAGGAGCAGGATTTATAAAACAAACTCTTTGGTATTTTGTCAACGCATTATTTGTACGTGCTTCCTGGAATCCTTTTATGGGAATAAAAGTGTTCTTTCTAAAACTTTTCGGTGCAAAAATAGGGAAAGGACTAGTAATAAAAAATAATGTGAACATAAAATTCCCTTGGAAACTGACATTAGGAAATGATGTATGGTTAGGGGAAAACGCATGGATTGATAATCTTGATGAAGTCATAATAGGAAATAACGTATGCATTTCACAAGGGGCATTATTACTTACAGGAAATCATGACTATACGCTGTCCACTTTCGATTACCGGAATGCCCCTATCATAATAGAAGATGGTGCATGGATTGGCGCAAAAACAGTGGTATGTCCTGGAGTAAAAGTAGAATCACATGCTATACTAACGGTTGGATCCACTGCTACCAGAACAATGGAAGCATACGGAATTTATCAGGGGAATCCTGCACAAAAAATTCGAACAAGGAATATTACAAGATAAAAAATCATCAAGCACTATGAAAGTTTCAATCATTACTTCCTGCTACAACCGGGAAGCCACCATTCGTGGAGCAATAGAAAGTGTGCTGGAACAGGATTATCCCGACATAGAATACATTGTGGTGGACGGAGCGTCGAAAGATAACTCGCTGGCTGTCATCAATGAATATAAAAACGGGATAGATACAATTATCTCCGAGCCGGATAAAGGTATGTATGAAGCGATCAACAAAGGAATACGTGCAGCAACAGGAGATATTATCGGTCTGATTCACTCCGATGATTTCCTGTTCTCATCTCACACCATCTCCGAAATTGTGAAAACATTCGAGGAACAGGATGCGGATATGATATACGGCAACGGGGTCTTTGTAGATTATGACGACACCAACCAGATGATACGAAACTGGATAAGCGGACGGTACAGCAAAGAGAATGTGAAAAACGGATGGCTCCCACTCCACCCCACTGTCTATATAAAGAAGGAGTGTATGGATAAATGGGGGCTTTACAACGAAAGTTATAAGATAGCCGCCGACTCGGATTTGCTGGTGCGCTATCTGTATGAAGCCGACCTGAAAGTATATTACCTGAACAAATACATCGTGAAAATGAGAATGGGGGGGCTTTCTACCGATGCGGGAAAAAGCAAACTGAAATGGGCGGAGGACTTGAGAATGTATAAAAGTCACGGCATAAAACCCATCTCGGCACTGAAAGGCAAAATTCTTTCAAAGATTCCACAGTTCATTGAAGCCAGACTGCCGTGGAGTGAAATACCGGAAGCAGAGGAAGAGAGCCTGATACAACCTGACGCCGCAAATAAAAAAGAATAAGAATTATTTATACCGGTCCAAATGCAAGTATGCATGAAGACAGGTGATGGTATAAAACATTTTTTCTAGAATAATACAAAATATGAGTAAAAAAGTAGCATTGATTTCAGGTATCACAGGACAGGACGGTTCATTCCTGGCCGAGTTCCTGATAGAAAAAGGATACGAGGTACATGGTATCCTGAGACGTTCTTCTTCATTTAACACTGCACGTATAGAACATCTGTATCTGGACGAATGGGTACGGGATATGAAGCAGAACCGATTGGTGAACCTGCATTGGGGGGATATGACGGACAGTAGCTCACTGATACGTATCATACAGTCCGTACAACCTGACGAGATTTATAATCTGGCCGCACAAAGCCATGTAAAAGTAAGCTTCGACGTGCCCGAATACACAGCGGAAGCGGATGCGGTAGGTACGCTGCGTATGCTGGAGGCGGTACGTATATTGGGGCTGGAAAAGAAAACCAAGATTTATCAGGCATCTACTTCGGAACTTTTCGGACTGGTGCAGGAAGTTCCTCAGAAAGAGACCACTCCTTTCTATCCCCGTTCTCCATACGGAGTAGCCAAGCAATATGGTTTCTGGATAACCAAGAATTACCGCGAAAGCTATGGCATGTTTGCCGTAAACGGTATTTTGTTCAATCACGAAAGTGAACGCCGGGGCGAAACTTTTGTTACCCGGAAAATTACCCTGGCGGCGGCACGCATCGCACAAGGATTCCAAGATAAACTGTACTTGGGGAATCTGAACTCCCTGCGCGACTGGGGATATGCCAAAGACTATGTGGAATGTATGTGGCTGATTCTGCAACACGATACGCCCGAAGACTTTGTTATAGCCACCGGAGAATATCACACTGTACGCGAATTTGCCACCCTTGCTTTCAAGGAAGTGGGCATCGACTTGCACTGGGAAGGTGAAGGTGTGAACGAGAAAGGTATTGACACAGCTACAGGCAAGGTGCTGGTAGAGGTGGATCCCAAATATTTCCGCCCGGCAGAGGTGGAACAGTTACTGGGAGATCCTACCAAAGCCAAAACGTTACTGGGATGGAATCCCCGCAAGACTTCATTCGAGGAACTGGTGAAAATCATGGTGAAACACGATATGAAATTCGTGAAGAAACTTCATCTCAAAGCAAGCTGTTAAATCATTAGTCAAGAATTTCAATGGAGAAATCAGCCAAAATTTATATAGCAGGGCACCACGGACTCGTGGGCTCCGCTATTTGGCGTAACCTGCAAGAAAAGGGCTACACCAACCTGACCGGCAGAAGCCACAAGGAACTGGACTTGCTGGACGGAGTTGCCGTAAAGGACTTCTTTGACCAAGAAAGACCGGAATATGTAATCCTTGCCGCCGCCCACGTGGGAGGTATCATGGCAAACAGCACATACAGGGCGGACTTTATCTACAAGAACCTGCAAATACAACAGAACGTGATAGGGGAAAGCTTCCGTCACGGAGTGAAGAAATTATTGTTTCTGGGAAGTACCTGCATTTATCCCAGAGATGCACAGCAGCCGATGAAGGAGGATGCTCTCCTCACCTCCCCGCTGGAATATACGAATGAGCCATACGCCATCGCCAAAATAGCGGGGCTGAAAATGTGCGAGAGTTTCAACCTGCAATATGGTACCAACTATATCGCTGTAATGCCTACGAACCTGTGTGGCCCCAATGATAATTTCGACCTGGAACGCAGCCATGTGCTGCCTGCCATGATCAGGAAAATACATCTTGCCAAATGCCTGAATGAGGGTGACTGGGAGAACATACGCTATGATCTGGATATGCGCCCGGTGGAAGGTATAAACGGGGAGAGCAGAACAGAGGAGATACTGGCCATCCTGAAAAACTACGGCATCAGCAAGGACGGGGTGGAACTGTGGGGAACAGGCACGCCGCTGCGCGAATTCTTATGGAGTGAGGAGATGGCGGATGCCAGTGTTTTCATCATGGAGCATGTGGACTTTAAAGATACTTACCGTCCCGGCACAAAAGAGATACGCAACTGCCACATCAACATCGGCACGGGAAAAGAAATATCCATCGCCGGCCTGGCTCATCTGATAGTAAAGGAAACGGGATATAAAGGCAGCATTACATTCAATCCGGAGAAACCGGACGGGACCATGCGCAAACTGACCGATGTGACCAAATTGCATGAACTGGGATGGCATCACAAAATAGACATAGAGGAAGGGGTGCACAAGATGTACCAATGGTATCTGGAATATAAAAAGAAATAAAAAGCATACGTGTTATGGAAACTCATATCGTTATCATGGCAGGCGGCATAGGAAGCCGCTTCTGGCCCATGAGTACGCCGGAATGTCCCAAACAGTTCATTGATGTGACGGGATGTGGCAAAAGCCTGATACAACTGACAGTGGAACGCTTTAAAGGGTTGTGCATTCCGGATAATATATGGATAGTGACTTCGGATAAGTATAAGGAGACGGTAAGGAAACAATTGCCATCCGTGCCGCCTCATCATATACTGACGGAGCCGGTTGCACGTAACACGGCCCCCTGCATCACATACGCTTGCTGGAAAATCAAGAAACACCACCCGCACGCCAATATCGTAGTGACTCCTGCGGATGCATTGGTTATCAATACGGATGAATTCCGCCGGGTGATAGCCAAGGCACTGCTGATGACAGATCAAAGCAAGGCTATTGTAACCATAGGTATCAAACCTTGCCGCCCGGAAACGGGATACGGATATATAGCCGCGGGAGAAGAGGTGGATCAGGATATACGGAAAGTGGATGAATTCAAAGAGAAACCGGACTTGAAAACGGCACGGCACTATGTGGACGCCGGGAATTATTTCTGGAATGCAGGGATCTTTGTATGGAATGTAAAGACCATAGAAGAGGCTATACGCCGTTATGCACCGGGCATTGCCGAGGTGTTCGACAGGATTTATCCGGAGTTCTATACCGAAAGAGAGAAAGAAACCATAGAAGAGCTGTTCCCTGCTTGTGAAAGTATATCCATAGATTATGCCGTAATGGAAAAAGCGGAACGGATTTATGTATTGCCGGCAGAGTTCGGATGGTCTGATCTGGGTAGCTGGGGCTCATTGCATTCCTTGCTGCCCAAAGATGAACGGAACAATGCCGTTGTAGGCGAGAATGTCCGAATGTATGAATGCAATAACTGCATTGTACACACACCGCATTTGAAACAGGCGGTAATACAAGGACTGGACGGGTATATCATAGCCGAGAAAGAGGGAACCCTGCTGATATGCAGACTGGCAGAGGAGCAGCGTATTAAAGAATTTTCGAAAATATAAGGAATGATTATAGCAGTTGACTTTGACGGCACAATAGTGGAGCATAAATATCCCGAAATAGGCAGGGAACTACCCTTTGCCATAGAAACGCTGAAAAAACTACAACAGGAACGGCATCGCCTTATTCTGTGGAGTGTGCGGGAAGGTAAATTATTACAGGAGGCCGTGGATTTCTGCCGGGAGCGTGGACTGGAGTTTTATGCCGTAAACAGCAATTATGCGGAAGAAACCCTGGAAAGTAATCATTACTCCAGAAAACTGAAGGCGGATTTGTTTATTGATGACCGTAATCTGGGAGGACTGCCCGAATGGGGGATGATTTACAGAATGATCCATGACAAATGGGGATACGAAGATATTTATCAAAGTTCAGGTAATAAAGAAGAGACTAAAAAGCGAAGCTTTTGGAAGATACTTTTTTCCAAGATGTAGAATCTCCGCTTCCTAATGTAGTGATACAGGCGGAAGCCCATAAGAAAACTAATGTTAGATCAGAGGTAAGTACTGTTATCAGCGGATAACGGGAACTTACGAAACAGTATTGGTGATACCCGCCTGGGAAGGTAGGTATCACCTTTTTTTTGATCTATTCCATCAGTATTTGAAGACTTGTTCTTCTCCGGGTTCTATGGTCATGGCTTTCATTCCTTTCCGGGTTGGAATGTTCAGCACTCCCTTTCCGCCGTCGGACTTGATACGGATCTCTTTCTTATCCATATAGATATGGATATTGCCGTATGGAGTGGGCACGGTTCCTTCCATCCATTTCAAGCCGCCCAGACAAGGGGTGACGAAGTATTCCTCGTAACCGGGTTTGGTGGGTTTTACTCCCAGATAGTATTTGCCCAGCAAATAGATGGGGCTGGCTCCCCATGCATGGCAGAGGCTTTTGCCGTATGGACGTCCGTACATGGCCAGATGCCGGATACCTGTTTCTTCGGGATTGTATTTCTCCCAGAAACTGGTAGCTCCTTCTTTCAACATACCGCCCCAATAGGCTTTCATTTCTTTCATCACCGATTCTTGTTCGCCCAAGGCGCACAGTGCTTCCAGTTCATAGAAACGCATATAAGGAGTGGTGATTTTCAATATACTGTCATTCTGCAATACGGTGTGTTTGATGGTCTGCTGTTTATCGGCATTCAGATAATTGAAGAAGACAGAGAACATATTGGCGTAGCGGGTAACGGACTCACTCTGCTTGCCCTGAACGCGGTTGTGTACCATCGCCTGTTTCTGCTCATTCCAGAAAGCGGGTTCCAGCTTGGAACGTAAAGCGGAAGCCAGTTTCTCATACTTGGTTTTGTCTGCCGTATTGCCGGCCAGACCGGCACAAAGCGCCATGGTTTCCAAACTCTTGCAGAACAAGACTTGCTCAAAGGATAGTTCTCCTTTCTTGTCCAGATAACCGTCTGCCCAGTCTACGAATACCCAGTCACCGGTCATGCCTTCCACCATACCGTTGGCATTGGTGCGTCCCAATACATAGTCCATCATGCTTTGCATACGCGGATAGAGTTGGGTTACAAAGTCTTTGTCACCGGAGTACATATAGTAATCGTAAATACTGAGGAACCAATAGAAGGTGTAGTCCATAATGGTATTGCTGTGGCTGGTCACAGGGTCTTTTCCACGAAGCAGCCAGATGGTACGCTTCACGGTTTCATTATCGAAGAACAGATAGTAGTTCATCAGGTAGCTCTGGATGGCATCGCCACTCCATACCCAACGGTCGCGCTTGATGCCGTCGATAAAGAATTCACGGGTAGTAAGGTGCATGGTGTATGCTCCTACTTCCCAGATGCGGTTCAGCTCTTCGTCATTGCATTTGAATGAGCCCCGGTACTCTTCGGGCAGGTATTCGTATTGCATGGAAACGTCCTGTATCGTTACTCCCGGATCGCAAGTGACATAGACATAACGGAAGGCCTTGCTGTTGTCCAACGTGTATTCATCGTATAGTTTCCGTGTATTCCGGATGGCCAGATCGGTTATCTGCCCCGGCTCTGCCAGCAATTTGTCCAATGTTTCGCAATATTCCGTATCCAAGGCTTCTTCAGGACTTTCACCGTAATAGATATGGATCGTTCCTTTTCCCTTTACCTCTTTCAGAGTGATATAACCAAAGGTTTCTTTTCCGAAGTCGTACAATACCCCTTCTTTCCGGGGAGTGGAGGAAACTGCTTTCATCGGTTTTCTGGCCAATGAAAACTTGGAAGGCAGTTGGGTGGCTCCGTCAAAGTTCCAACACCCTGCATCCATATAAACGGTGGCAGAAGTATCACTGGCTTTTCCGCTTTCGTCTATCCATTCCTTGTCTTCGTAGGTTACTTTCCAGGTCTTGTCCGTATTTACGGTTTTTCCTTTCACATAAATAGTGGGGGGAGTGGACTGATTCCACACTTTGATGTTCAGACTGTGTTTTCCTGCGGGGAGTGTTAAGGTGGAGGGCATACCGAATTGCAGTTTGCCGTCCAATTTCACATTGTATTTTCCTTCGGCGGCAATGAAGATTTCTTCCGGTTCCGCCAGATCCAATTTCTTGCTGAATTCCACTACCACATAATGGCTGTCCGTTTTCCAGAAGGGAGGGAAAAAAGCACCGCGTTCCGTACGGCGGTTGTTCATCCGGTTGCCCAGCCATATCTCATAATCACCCGGATACCAGATCCAGGTCTGGGCGGAGGCGGCAGCACTCAATGCAAGTGCTCCGACTAAAGTGGCAAGTTTGTTTTTCATAATGGTATCACGTTTTATTTTTCCTTCAAATAGCTATATTCTTTGGGCAGTCCGGCATTTGCCTTGATGCTGTCGTTCACCATCGGACCATTGTTTTCCCATGTATTGCCCGGACCGTTGGCGTTCTTCAGGAACTTCTCTCCTTCCGTCCAGTTGTCCTTGACGGTGATAAATGAAGATCCTTCGTCGGTGTAAAGATAGAACCAATGATTGGGATCGTGTGCATAACCGGGTGAAAATATGTCGGAAACGCAATTTTCCGTAATCCGGCTATGGGGTTGTGAACCTAATGTATAAATACCGGCTACATCATACATGTGCTTGGCATAGTGATGAATCAGGTTGGCGTGCACGCGGTTATTGCGCATACAGTTTACTGTACGTGTCCACCCCCATCCCAGACTGATGCCCGAATAGGATACATCACTGATTTCATTGTGCTCGATATTGATATCACTGACATAACCGGCGCAAATGCCCAAAGTGCCCCAGTCTTCATTGGTCACATCGTTGATGTAGTTGTTGGAAATGGTCAGTCCGGTACAGACCTCACGACGGTCGGCAGGATCGTATGGAAGATGTGTTTCGTGAGCGGCAGGGCTGAAACTGCCCGCTACAATACCGTTCCCGGCAATATCACGGAACAGACAGCCGTTTATATGTCCTCCATCGGTGGCCCATTCATAATCAATGCCTGTAGAGCCCAAATGCTGGAAACGGCACTTCTCGAAATCAATATCCCAGGCAGCCTTGACTACGACTGCCGATGCCGGACGGCCCAACCAACCTTGATTATCCAGCTTATGATTGTTCTTACGAATCATGGAAGGACGGATTTTATATCCGTCTGTCATATACATACCTGCCTGAAGAGGAACATGACCTTGCAAAGAGGGACGCATCCAGGTGGTATATTGGAAAGCAATATTGTCAAAACGGATGTGCTTTACCGGACGGTCTATCGTTCCTTCCACCCATACCAACGTTTCGATGCCGGGAACTACGGCTTTGCTTATCTTCTCTCCTTTCCGAGGATAATAATATATTTTACGGCTTTCAATGTCGTGATACCACTCGCCGGGTTCATCCAGCAATTCCATGGCATTGGTCAGATAGAAAGCCGAGTTGTGACCATCCTTGGTCACCATAGGACGCGGCCACGGGTGCTCGAACTGGATGCGGCTTTCAGGATGATGGAAACGCACGGCGGCACTGTCTCCCTGTATTTCGACCGACTTGATACGGAGATTTGCCACACACCACATTTCATGAAGGACCATTTCGGCATATCGGGCCTTCTGTATTTTCTTTACAGCAGCGGCAGGTACCCACAGTATTTCGTTTTGGGGGTCGTTGTTGATGATGCGGTACATCTTTTCAAAGTCTGCCACATCCCTTGCACGAACAGCCTTTTGCCCATTGATCCACAGTTGCCGGAAATCCAGCGGACGCCCGTTAAACATAGGGACATCGGCTACCCACAACTTTCCTTGCTTCTTCCAGTTCCTGATTTCCACCCCACCATTCAGAACGGCATTTCCATCCGAAGTGATGACGGTAGGTGAAGCTTCCGTTCCGCTGTCCTCCGGACGGATAAAGACGGGTTCGTACAGATGGTAGTCACCTGCCTCCAGATGGATGGTGATGCCACCTTTTACACTTTCATCATTAAGACGACGAAGTTCCCTTGCCTGACGCAATGCGGCTGTAAGGGTAGCTTTCGGAGAGTCTTTGGTACCCGGATTCCGGTCATTGCCTTCCGGAGATACGAACAAATCGGCTGCTGACAGTGTACAAGCTATCAGCAGCGCGGCAGTGGTTATGAATATTTTTTTCATTTGTAACTAATTAGGGGTAAGTGGTTAGTGATTAGTCCGTGCCAAAGGCATCCATACCGTCATTTCAGCCTTTCCGCGATTTCCCCATGCATAATAAGGAATCAGGGATAAAGTGACTTCTTTTGCCTCCAGACGTCCCTCTTTATCGAACTCCAGCGTCTGAGCCTGTGTTTTCAACAGCTCTATGCCGTACAACAGATCACTGCGGTTTTCTACGGTAAATTCGGGTGTTTGATTCATCAGGATTCCCCGGACACTGAAATCATTATCCGGCCATTCGGCACAATACACCACCGGTCCTCGCTCGACGGATACCCGTCCACGATCGGCTTCCACTTTATAATTCGCTTTTACAATCCGCGGTTCCATATCGAAATGAATATCTACGATATCCCCTTTTTTCCATTTGCGTTGAATGGTAAAATAACCTTTTTCCAGCGTACTCTCTGCCGGCTTACCGTTCACTTTCACTGTATAGCCCAGTTTTTTGCCATCGGCATAACGGTACAAATCGCTCGGTACGACCTTTCCCTGCACCCAACCCGGAATCCGGATTTTCATCGCAAAATCGGAAATTCCGCGGGGAGTCACGGCCACTCGTATATCCCCGTTCCAGGGATAAGAGGTGGACTGTTTCAATCCTACTTTCTTCCCGGCGACTTCGAGGGTCGATTCGTTGGCCACAAACAAATTGACATAAACTTCCTTATCTTTCACAGCATAAATATATCCCGGAACAGAAGGAATAAAACGGCAGGCATTCGACGGGCAACAGGCACATCCGAACCAGGGCGAACGTTGATGCTGGCCGATAGATTCCAAAGGATTGGGATAAAAGAAAGCCCCACCGTCCAGAGAAATCCCCGACAATACGCCATTATAAAGGGTACGTTCGAGTACATCGTAATATTTGGCATCTCCTTTCAGCAGAAACAAGCGATAATTCCAATACACATTACCGATAGCGGCACAAGTCTCACAATAGGCCGACATGTTGGGTAATTCGTAATTTTTACCGAAAGCTTCACCACTGCCGGTAGCTCCGATTCCGCCTGTAATATACAACTTTTTAGTAACGACATTCTCCCAGATCCGGTCGATCGCATCGATATACTCCTGATCACCGGTCAGGGCAGCGACATCGGCGATACCGGAATACATATAAGCAGCCCTGACAGCATGTCCGACGGCCTCGTTCTGTTCCAGAATCGGCTTATGAGCCTGGCTATATTCGTCTTTCCGTTCCGTATATCCCCGCTTATCCAGGAAAAATTTCGCTTCATCCAGGTATTTTTTATCCCCGGTCACCACATACAACTTCGCCAAAGCCATCTCGGCGATCTGATGTCCGGGCACTTTCACCTGCTGTCCGGGTTTATCACCGATCTCACGGCAAACACAGTCGGCATAGCGGATCGCAATATTCAGAAAGTTTTTCTGTCCGGTAGCCTGATAGTGAGCGACAGCCCCTTCAACCATATGCCCCAGGTTATAAAACTCGTGGCTCAGGTCTTCCACTTTTTCCCAGCGTTTCGATCCGGCCCATTCATGGGGGTGTTCCGGATTCATCGTCCGGGAAGTATACAGATATCCGTCCGGTTCCTGTGCCCTGGCAACGATCACCAGCACACTGTCGATATATTTTTTCAATTTTTCATCCGGATACGTCTGCAACAGATAGCTGGCCCCTTCGATCGTTTTATACACATCGGTATCGTCAAAAGAAAATCCGGTTACTTTATTATGAGGACCGGGATTAGCGGCCATTTCGAAATTCTTGTAGCGTCCTGTTTCTTCGCATTTACTGAATGCCAGCGGAATCGTCACTTCACGGCTGGCTTTCAGTCGTTGTCCCCAAAAGGCATCGTTCACTTTTACAGCTGTAAAAGGAACCGGGGTAATGG
>ERZ772812.1798-NODE-1798-length-14939-cov-4.451424_pt1 | contig 14939 bp, 10 predicted proteins | sample MGYA00511343_ERZ772812 | MGnify/ENA primary metagenome ERZ772812 (study PRJEB29015, sample SAMEA2737706) | human gut metagenome | biome: human gut; feature: human-associated habitat; material: faeces | place: China | collected 2012 ...
GCAGTGACGCAAGCTAATGCCGATAAACAGGCAGGTGAAGCGGCTGCCCGTTCGGAAGCTGCCGTGCAGACTGCCCGGGAAATCGCTCAAAAAGAAGTGGAAGAAGCAAAGGCGCGTAAAGTAGAATCTTCATTGAAAGCTGATAAAATTGTTCCTGCCGAAATAGCCAAACAGCAGGCCATCTTGGATGCGGACGCATTGGCCGAGCAAATAAAACGTAAGGCAAATGCAGAAGCGGAAGCTATCCTGGCCAAAGCACAGGCGGAAGCCAAGGCCATCCAGATGAAACTGGAAGCAGAAGCGGAAGGCAAGAAGAAGTCCTTGCTGGCCGAAGCGGAAGGTTTCGAGGCCATGGTGAAGGCTGCCGAGCGCAATCCCGAAATCGCCATCCAATACAAGATGGTTGACCAATGGAAGGAAATCGCTTCGGAACAGGTTAAGGCATTTGAACATATCCAACTGGGAAATGTTACTGTATTTGACGGTGGCAACGGCACAACGTCCAATTTCTTGCAGAATGTGGTCAGCAAAGTGGCTCCCGCACTGGGTATTCTAGACAAGCTTCCCATTCATGATACCTATCAGAACATTGTCAATCCTTCCTCGAAAGGAAATGCACAGAATAAACCTGAGAAAGAGGATTTTGAACCGGTAGACAAGGACGGAAAGAAACGCCCGACCGACACCCCTCCTGCTCCGGACAAGAAATAACAGGAAATAGTTTACTTTAAGAATAGCGTTTGTATGATGTGGCGGCAGAAACAGATTTCTGCCGCCACACATTCTTTTTAACCGTATTATCACCGCTTTACAGAGTAAAATTCGTAATTTTGCAATCGGTAAAAAGAAATAAATCAATGGATTTTAAGTACGACGTTATTGTAATAGGCGCCGGACACGCAGGCTGTGAAGCAGCCGCGGCCGCAGCCAATATGGGTTCGAAGACCTGCCTGATTACCATGGATATGAACAAAATCGGGCAAATGAGTTGTAACCCTGCCGTAGGTGGCATCGCCAAGGGACAAATCGTAAGAGAGATAGACGCATTAGGTGGCTACATGGGACTGGTTACAGACCGTACAGCCATACAGTTCCGTATGCTCAACCGCTCCAAAGGTCCCGCTATGTGGAGCCCCCGCGCCCAATGTGACCGCGGCAAGTTTATCTGGGCATGGCGCGAGATTCTGGAGAATACTCCCAATCTGCACATTTGGCAAGATACCGTAGAAGAACTAATCGTGGAAAACGGCGAAGCGACCGGAGTCATGACTTGCTGGGGAGTGACTTTCCATGCTAAATGTATCGTGCTCACCGCAGGAACCTTCCTGAACGGACTGATGCACATCGGGCATAAACAACTGGCAGGAGGACGCATGGCCGAACCTGCCTCCTACCATCTGACCGAATCAATCACCCGCCAGGGAATCACCGCCGGACGCATGAAGACCGGTACGCCTGTCCGCATAGACGGGCGCAGCGTACACTACGACCTGATGGAAACACAGGACGGAGAAAACGACTTCCATCGCTTTTCGTTCATGAGCGAACCGCGCAAACTGAAACAACTGCAATGCTGGACCTGCTTTACCAACGAAGAGGTACACGAGATACTACGGAAAGGTCTGCCCGACTCTCCCCTTTTCAACGGACAAATCCAAAGCATCGGACCGCGTTATTGTCCCAGTATAGAAACCAAAATCGTAACCTTCCCCGACAAGCCGCAACATCAGCTTTTCCTGGAACCCGAAGGAGAAACCACACAGGAACTTTACCTGAACGGGTTCTCTTCTTCACTGCCCATGGACATACAGTTGGCGGCATTGAAGAAAGTACCCGCATTTAAGGACTTGGTAGTCTATCGTCCGGGATACGCCATCGAATATGATTACTTCGACCCCACCCAACTGAAACATACGTTGGAATCGAAAATAATCAAGAACCTGTTCCTTGCCGGACAAGTAAACGGAACCACAGGTTACGAAGAAGCAGGCGGACAGGGAATCATTGCCGGCATCAACGCACACATCAATTGCCACGGTGGCGAACCGTTCACACTGGGACGGGACGAGGCCTACATCGGTGTCTTGATTGACGATCTGGTTACAAAAGGTGTGGACGAACCTTATCGTATGTTCACCTCCCGTGCCGAATACCGCATCCTGCTCCGACAAGACGATGCAGATATGCGCCTTACCGAACGCGCCTACAAGCTGGGACTGGTAAAACAAGACCGTTACGAACATCTTTGCAGCAAACGGGAAGCCGTGAACCAAATCATCGACTTTGCCAAAACCTTCTCCATCAAAGCCGCATTAATCAATGATGCTTTGGAAAGTTTGGGTACTGCCCGTCTGACACACGGCTGCAAACTAATCGACCTGCTGAACCGTCCGCAGATTACCATCGAAAATATAGCCGGCCACATTCCGGCTTTCAAAGCCATGCTGGACCAAATTACCGACCGTAAAGAAGAAGTGATTGAAGCTGCCGAAGTGCTGATCAAATACCAGGGATACATTGACCGCGAACGAATGATCGCCGACAAGATACATCGTCTGGAAGCCATCCGCATCAAAGGCAAGTTCGATTACAACTCATTGAATTCGCTCTCTACCGAAGCCCGGCAGAAACTGATGAAGATAGATCCCGAAACTTTGGCCCAAGCCAGCCGCATACCGGGTATCTCTCCTAGCGACATCAATGTCTTACTAGTCCTGCTGGGACGGTGAAACAAGGTATGTTTCACGTGAAACAAGTAATTTAATAGACTAACAATAAAATACTGGTTATGAGCAAAGAAACGCTTAAAGCAAACTTAAGAGAAATTCCAGATTTCCCCATTCCGGGAATTCTGTTTTACGATGTGACAACCCTGTTCAAAAACCCCGAATGCTTGCAGGAAATACTAGATACTCTATACGAGATGTACAAGGACAAAGGCATCACCAAAGTAGTAGGAATTGAATCGCGTGGCTTCATTATGGGTGGTGCGCTGGCGGCACGGTTAGGTGCCGGATTCGTGATGGCACGCAAGCCGGGCAAACTTCCCGCAAAAGTAGTAGAGGAAACATACGCAAAAGAGTATGGAACCGACACCATTCAGATACATAAAGACGCCATCGATGAGAACGACGTGGTTCTGCTGCACGATGATTTATTGGCTACCGGCGGAACCATGGCGGCCACTCATCGCTTGGTACAAAGATGTGGCGCCAAAAAGATTTTCATCAATTTCATTATCGAACTGGGAGGTCTGAACGGCAGAAAGGCATTCCCCGAAGATATCACGGTGGATACACTGCTTACTTTATAGTGTCACACAACATGTCCGTCAAAACGGGCCCCATCATCGTTCACAATAAAAAGAGATCTATGGAATGAGATGGACGATGAAACCGAAAGATATATATCTTCAGGCTGTAAGATATATAATGTTACAGCTTGAAGATATATAATGTTACAACCGAAAGATATAGGATGTTGCGGTTGCAACATCAACTCAAGAAACAGTTCTGCCAACCGGCAATATTCAATAAGCATGTATGGAAAAAGAAGAGATTACAACCAATGATTATCTGAAAGGAATTGTACTAAACCTGCCCGACAGCCCCGGCATTTACCAATACTTGAACTCCGAAGGAACCATTATCTACGTTGGAAAGGCAAAAAACCTGAAGCGCAGAGTCTCTTCTTATTTTAATAGAGAACACCCCAACGGCAAGACACGATTGCTGGTCAGCAAAATTGCAGATATCCGTTATATCGTGGTAAAAACAGAAGAAGACGCTCTTTTACTCGAAAACAACCTGATAAAGAAATACAAGCCACGTTACAATGTATTGCTGAAAGATGACAAGACTTACCCCTCTATTTGTGTAAGCAACGAATATTTCCCACGTATCTTCAAAACCCGGCAAGTCATCCGCAACGGGTCCTCTTATTATGGTCCGTACAGTCACATGCCCTCCATGCTTGCCGTGATGGACTTGATCAAAAAGCTCTACCCCATCCGTACCTGCAAACTCAATCTAAGTCCCGAAAACATTCGCGCCGGCAAGTTCAACGTATGTCTGGAATATCACATAAAGAACTGCAAAGGGCCCTGCATCGGGCAGCAGCCACACGAAGAATACATGAAGAATATCGGTGAAATCAAAAATATTCTGAAAGGAGATACCCAGATTGTAAGTGACCTGCTGATGGAAGAGATGCAAGCGCTTGCTGCCGAAATGAAATTTGAGGAAGCACAGAAAATAAAAGAGAAATATGACTTGATAGAAAACTATCGTTCCAAGAGCGAAGTCGTTAATTCCATCATTCATAATGTGGATGTGTTCTCCATTGAAATGGAAGAAAATTCAGCCTATATCAACTATCTGCATATCACAAACGGATGCATCAACCAAGCCTTCACCTTCGAATACAAGAAACGTCTGAACGAAACGAAAGAAGAACTTCTACAATTGGGCATTATTGAGATGCGTGAACGATATAAGAGCACTTCCCGCGAAATCATCGTACCTTTTGAACTGGATATGGAGATGAACAATGTATCCTTTACCGTTCCCCAACGAGGAGAAAAGAAGCATTTGCTGGATCTTTCCGTAATGAACGTGAAACAGTATAAAGTGGACCGCTTGAAACAGGCGGAAAAGTTGAATCCTGAACAAAGAAGCGTCCGTCTGATGAAAGAAATCCAGGAGCAGCTGCACATGAAAAAACTACCGAACCACATCGAATGTTTCGATAATTCCAATATTCAAGGCTCGGACGCGGTGGCCGCCTGCGTCGTTTTCAAAAAGGCGAAACCAAGCAAGAAGGAGTACCGGAAATACATCATCAAGACTGTGACCGGACCCGACGATTACGCCTCGATGAAAGAGGTGGTACGCCGCCGGTATAGCCGTGCCATAGAGGAAGGTTCCCCCCTGCCCGACCTCATCATTACCGACGGTGGAAAGGGGCAAATGGAAGTGGTGAGAGAAGTGATAGAGGACGAACTTCATCTGGATATCCCCATAGCCGGACTGGCCAAAGACCGCAAGCACCGCACCTCGGAATTGTTATACGGATTCCCTCCGCTGACCATCGGTGTGAAGCAAAGCACTCCCTTGTTCCATCTGTTGGAAAACATACAGAACGAGGTACACCGCTTCGCCATCACCTTCCACCGGGACAAACGAAGCAAGAGTCAGGTGGCTTCCGCCTTGGACAATATCAAGGGAATAGGTGAAAAAAGAAAAACCGCCCTGCTGAAAACATTCAAAAGCGTCAGCCGCATCAGGCAAGCCTCACTGGAAGAGATTGCAGCCGTGGTAGGTGAAGCAGCCGCTAAAAATATCAAAGAAAATCTCACAGAATAAAAGGGATTTCCTACCTTTGCATACATCTACTACAGGGACATGCTCTGCCTCGTATCAGCCCAGGCAAGAAGCCGGCAACATATTGTCCATTGTAGAAGCGGAGACATTACCGATAAACAACTAGAATTTTTCTAACAAGAAATTAAAGAATATAAATATGAGAGTAGTTATTCAACGAGTAAGCCACGCCTCTGTTACCATAGAAGGCGTATGCAAATCGGCGATAAAAGAAGGATTCATGATATTGGTTGGCATTGAAGAAGCTGATACACAAGAAGATGCCGACTGGTTATGCAAAAAGATAATAGGATTGAGAGTCTTTGACGATGAAAATGGAGTCATGAATAAATCTATCCTAGAGGTAGGAGGCAACATATTGGTGATCAGCCAATTCACACTACACGCATCTACAAAAAAAGGCAACCGTCCCTCCTATATCCGTGCTGCAAAGCACGATGTAGCCATCCCCCTCTACAATTATTTCTGCCAAGAACTGAGCATCGGTCTGGGCAAAGAAGTAGGAACCGGAGAATTCGGAGCAGACATGAAAGTTGAACTTCTGAACAACGGTCCTGTTACTATATGTATGGACACCAAAAACAAGGAATAATGACACTGGAAGAAGCACAAAAAGAAGTGGACCGCTGGATTAAAACGTATGGTGTACGTTACTTCAGCGAACTGACCAATATGGCCGTTCTGACCGAGGAAGTAGGCGAACTGGCACGTGTGATGGCACGCAAATACGGAGATCAGTCTTTCAAGCAAGGAGAGAAAGACAACCTTGCCGATGAAATGGCAGATGTACTGTGGGTCCTTATCTGTCTGGCCAACCAGACCGGAGTAAACCTGACCGAAGCCTTCCGTCAAAACTTGGAGAAGAAAACAAATAGAGACAAAGACAGACATAAAAACAACCCCAAATTATAAAGAATTATGGAACATAATCACGAATTCGAAGGTGGACATGAACATCGTCATGACCACGATCATGGACCCGAGCACAGCAAGTACGAAGAAGCACTTGCCAAGTATAACATCCGTTTGCACGATGAGGATGTAAAAGCGAAAACTGCCCTACTCATCGAAAAACATGTAGCAGAAAACAATACACCGGACGTAAAGAAATTCCTGTTCCATTGCATTGACCTAACCACTTTAAAGTGTACTGATTCAGATGAAAGTGTAATGAAATTCACCGGAAAAGTAAATGAATTTGTTGACAAGTACCCTGATCTGGACAATGTAGCCGCAATCTGTGTATATCCTAATATGGCAGAAGTAGTCAACGACACCTTGGAAGCAGATCATGTAAACATAGCCTGTGTATCGGGCGGTTTCCCCTCCTCGCAAACCTTTACCGAAGTAAAGGTAGCCGAAACAGCCATGGCTCTCCATACCGGAGCCGATGAGATAGATATCGTTATCCCGGTAGGCAAGTTCCTGAGTGGGGATTACGAAGGAATGTGTGATGAAATAGAAGAATTAAAAGCTGTATGTGGTGAGCATCACCTGAAAGTGATCTTGGAAACCGGAGCACTGGGAAGCGCATCCAACATCAAAAAAGCGTCCATTCTATCGATGTATTCCGGAGCCGATTTCATCAAACCCTCTCCCGGAAAGGAACCCCCCGCCGCTACTCCTGAAGCCGCCTTGGTGATGTGCGAGGCTATCAAAGAATACTATATGACAACAGGCCGCAAAGTAGGATTCAAACCCGCCGGAGGAATTAATACCGTACACGATGCTTTGGTTTACTATACCATTGTAAAAGAAGTGTTAGGTGAAGAATGGCTGACAAACGAGTTATTCCGCTTAGGAACAAGCCGCCTGGCCAATCTGCTTCTCTCAGAAATTGTAGGCCAAGAAACCAAGTTCTTCTAAACAAAGAACTGTTTCACTATTTAAATAACAACCACATTTAAAGTGACCGGAATGAGCCTTATCTATTCCGGTTATTTTAAAGGTAAACCTTCTACCAAAGAAAGGCGTACCTCAACAATCGTACTATTTATCTCTTTCAATCACATAATCAATATAAGCAGTCAAAGCATCTTTTACAGCTTGACCGGCTGATTGTGGAAGTAAAGCCAACGCTTTATTACGATAATCCACCATTGCCTGCCTGGCATACTCTATCCCTCCCTTCACCTTAGTATATTCGATGAAACGGGCAATATCTTCATCCGAAGCGTCTAATGCCCGGATGCGTAGCGCCAGTTTCCGCATCTCCTCATCATCAAACATATTCAACACATACAAAGCCGGCAATGTCAGCTTCCCTTCACGCATATCGTTCCCGGTAGGTTTACCTATCTCATCAGAAGAATAATAGTCGAAAATATCATCCTTTATCTGGAAAGCAATACCAATCATTTCGCCAAACAGACGAGCATTTTTCACCATTTCATCGGATGCATGAACCGAAATAGCCCCCGCTTCCGCACTGGCAGTAAACAATGCAGCCGTCTTTTTACGAATGACATCATAATACACTTCTTCCGAAAACTCAGAAGCATTAATATTCGCCAATTGAATAATCTCGCCTTCAGATAAGTTCTGTCCCAAACAAGCCACCAAATCTACAATTGTAATCTCGCGGGTCATGGCAGAATGCTTCAGGCTGGTTGCCAGCATATAGTCGCCTACCAGAACCGACACCTTATTATTATAGATAGCATTTACCGAAGACTGCCCACGGCGCTTGTCACTCTCATCCACCACATCATCGTGCACCAAGCTGGCCGTATGGAGCAACTCCAATGAAAGAGCCGCATGAAGCGTAGAATCATTGATTTCACCGAATAATTTAGCAATCAACAACGCCAATATGGGACGCATCATCTTGCCATTTCTCTGCTTAATATAGGATAATACCTCACTAAGTAAAGAATTGGAACTTTGGAGCGAAGAGTCAAACAACCTTCTAAATTCCTCAAACTCCTTGTCAATAGGCAATTTGATTTGCTGTAATTTGTCCATGCAGGTTAATTTGTGCACAAAAGTAGTAATAAAAGACGGAATACGGTATTTTTTTGTACTTTTACAATGAAAAAACTAAAGATTTTTAAGAATGGACAAACTTTTTCTATTAGATGCTTATGCATTAATATACCGTGCGTATTACGCTTTCATCAAAAGCCCGCGTATTAACTCCAAGGGTTTCAACACTTCAGCCGTACTGGGATTTGTCAATACACTGGAAGAGGTCTTGAAGAAAGAAAATCCTACGCACATCGGTGTGGCATTTGATCCCGCCGGTCCCACCTTCCGGCACGAAGCCTATGAACAGTATAAGGCACAACGTGAAGAAACACCCGAAGTAATCCGTTTGTCCGTACCCATTATAAAGGATATTATACGGGCCTACCGTATTCCTATTCTGGAAGTACCGGGATACGAGGCCGACGACGTGATCGGTACACTGGCCACCGAGGCCGGCAAACGGGGGATCACTACTTATATGATGACACCGGACAAAGACTATGGCCAACTGGTGGGCGGAAATGTCTTCATGTACCGTCCCAAGCATACAGGCGGTTTTGAAGTGATGGGAATAGAAGAGGTAAAGGCAAAGTTCGATATCCAGTCACCCGCACAAGTCATTGATATGCTGGGACTGATGGGCGATAGTTCCGACAACATTCCCGGTTGTCCGGGCGTGGGCGAGAAAACAGCACAAAAGTTAATCGCGCAATATGGCAGCATCGAGAACCTCCTCTCCCACTCTGCCGAACTGAAAGGAGCCTTGAAGACCAAAGTGGAAACTAACCGGAAAATGATTGAGTTCTCCAAGTTTCTGGCAACTATCAAGATTGATGTCCCCATCGCTTTGAACATGGACGAACTGAAAAGAGAAGAACCGAATGAAGAGGAACTACGGAAGATTTTTGAAGAGATGGAGTTCCGTACCCTCATCGACCGCGTTTTCAACCGAGACAAGAAATCCGCCTTCGCCGGAACATACACCGATGCGACCGGAAACGACCCGCAAGGACGAAACCGTACACCGGGAGGAAGCGCCCGGCAGGGAAATACGCCGAACGGTTCGGGACAACTCTCCCTTTTCGGCGAACCAGCTTCGAACGGTGAATCACCCGCTTCCCCGTCTTCTCCTCAAGGCAATCTCTTTGCAGAATTTACCGACGGAGGGACGGAAAGTGAGAAATATTCGAATCTAGCATGTTTAGATAATTTAAAATACGACTATCAACTCGTTGATACAGAAGAGAAAATAACTGAATTATTACAAAACTTACTTACAAAAGAAATTTTCAGTCTAGACACAGAAACAACAGGAACCGATCCCATCACCGCAGAACTCGTGGGAATGAGCTTCAGCTATGCCGAAAATCAAGCATTTTATGTTCCTGTACCTGCCGATCGGGCTGAAGCGCAAAAAATAGTTAATGAGTTCCGGCCGGCTTTCGAAAAAGAAGGAGTATTGAAAGTAGGGCAAAATATAAAATACGATATGCTGGTACTGGGCAACTACGGAACCGAAGTGCGCGGTCCCCTGTTCGATACCATGGTGGCACATTATGTACTACAACCGGAATTGCGTCACAACATGGACTACCTTGCCGAAATCTACCTGCATTATCAGACTATCCACATCGAAGAACTGATTGGTCCTAAAGGCAAAGGTCAAAAGAATATGCGCGACCTCTCCCCCGAAGCTATCTATAAGTACGCATGCGAGGATGCTGATGTCACACTGAAATTGAAAAACATCTTGGAACAGGAATTGAAAACCAACGATGCGGAAAAACTCTTCTACGAAATAGAAATGCCCCTGGTACCCGTACTTGCTTATATGGAACGCAACGGTGTACGTGTAGACACTGAAGCCTTAAAACAGACCTCGGAACATTTCACCGCCCGCATGAACCAAATAGAAGAAGAAGTGCACCAACTGGCAGGTACGGATTTCAACATAGCTTCACCCAAACAGGTAGGTGAAGTGCTTTTTGACAAACTGCGCATCGTGGAGAAGGCCAAGAAAACCAAAACCGGACAATATGTCACCAGTGAAGAAGTATTGGAAAGTCTGCGAGGAAAACACGAAATAGTAGGCAAGATATTGGAACACCGCGGTCTGAAGAAGCTTCTCGGTACTTATATTGATGCTCTGCCCCTATTGATTAATAAAGAAACAGGTAAAATTCATACTTCGTTCAATCAAACGGTCACTGCTACCGGCCGGCTCAGTTCCAGCAACCCGAACCTTCAGAACATCCCTATCCGCAACGAAAACGGCAAGGAAATCCGTAAGGCTTTCATCCCCGATGATGGCTGCGAATTTTTCTCTGCCGACTATTCACAGATTGAGCTACGCATTATGGCACACCTTAGCGGAGATGCCAATATGATAGAGGCTTTCAAGGAAGGAGATGACATTCATGCCGCCACCGCAGCAAAAGTATATAAGATAAGTATAGACAAAGTTACCCGCGAACAACGCAGTAAAGCAAAAACAGCTAATTTCGGTATCATCTACGGCATCAGCGTATTCGGACTGGCAGAACGTATGAATGTAGACCGCAAAGAGGCAAAAGAACTAATAGACGGCTACTTCGAAACTTATCCCCAAATAAAGGAATATATGGACAAAAGCATTGACCTTGCCCGCGGACAAGGATATATTGAAACCATATTCGGCCGTAAACGATATCTTCCGGATATCAATTCCAGAAATTCGGTTGTGCGCGGATATGCCGAACGGAATGCCATCAATGCTCCTATCCAAGGAAGTGCAGCCGATATTATCAAGGTAGCTATGGTACGCATATACCAGCGCTTTCAATCTGAAAGTATAAAGTCCAAAATGATACTTCAGGTACATGATGAGTTAAATTTCAGCGTTCTACCCGAAGAAAAGGACAAAGTACAGAAGATTGTGATTGAAGAGATGGAAAATGCCTACCGTATGCAAGTACCTTTACACGCAGACTGCGGTTGGGGAAGCAACTGGCTTGAAGCGCATTAAAGCATACATAAACCAACTATTAGCAAGATAGATAGTACTATATGTAAAGTATTTATATCATAAAAGCTCAATGGTATTTTCCAATCCATTGAGCTTTTCATTTGCCATCCCAAACATAAGTGGAAAACACAAAGACAAGACAATTATAACAAATACCCTTATGCAATTCTTAATATTTGTTTAATCAGTGACATTTTGCAAAAATATCATCATTTTCTAGCAGAAATGTTAGGAGATTCAATTTTATTTCGTACATTTGCACCGCTTTTAAAAACAATATGAAAGTAACAATCTAATATATCAATATCATGAAGAAGATCAATTTTTTGAAAGGAATGCTCGTTGTAGCAATTTTATTTATTGCTAACCTTACAGTTTTTGCAGGAAATCCGGGTGACAACCTGATTTACAATGCAGAAGAAGTAAATGGAGTAGTTGTTTCGGAAACGATTTTTAAAATGGAAGGCACCATGCTTACTAATTATATGAAGCACAATTACAAGTATGACGCCAACAACCAACGTACTGAGGACGAGGCGCAAAAATGGAACAGTAACAAAAACCGCTGGGAAAATAACCTCTGCATTCGTTATACTTATGGCAATAAAAGTATGACTACTGAATATTACAAATGGAACTCTAAAAAGAAAGAATATATATTAGTACCCGAAATGACCGTAACTATGGACAAATAAATCTATTCTAACAATCTAACACTTTTCATAAAAACTCGACGAAAGGGCAGCCGTGACGGTTGCCCTTTCTGTTTCGCAACAAGCCCCCCTTTTCGCATATAAAAAGCCAAATCTGACTTCAATATGAAGTCTGATACAAAAAGAATGGTTATCTTTGCAAACAAATAGATAGATAATAATCAAAAAAACAAATAGATAATGGCTTTACAATGTGGTATTGTCGGTCTTCCAAACGTAGGAAAGTCGACACTTTTTAATTGTTTATCGAATGCAAAGGCTCAAGCAGCCAACTTCCCTTTCTGTACCATCGAACCGAATGTAGGTGTCATCACCGTTCCTGATGAACGCCTGACCAAACTTGCCGAACTGGTTCATCCGGGACGTATCGTTCCCACTACTGTAGAAATTGTTGACATTGCAGGACTTGTAAAAGGGGCTAGCAAAGGTGAAGGGCTGGGAAACAAGTTTCTGGCAAATATCCGTGAAACAGATGCTATCCTGCACGTACTCCGTTGTTTTGACGATGAAAATGTAACTCATGTAGACGGTAGTGTAGATCCGGTACGTGACAAAGAAATCATTGACACCGAACTCCAGCTGAAAGATTTGGAAACCATTGAAAGCCGTATTCAAAAAGTACAAAAACAGGCACAGACGGGCGGTGACAAACAAGCAAAACAAATGTACGACATCCTTGTTAAATATAAAGACGCATTGGAACAAGGCAAATCTGCGCGTACCGTACAATTTGACAGCAAAGACGAACAAAAAATCGCAAAAGAACTGTTCTTGCTGACCAGCAAACCAGTGATGTACGTATGCAACGTGGACGAAGCAAGTGCTGCTACCGGCAATAAATATGTAGAACAAGTACGCGAAGCCGTAAAAGAAGAAAATGCAGAAATTCTGGTCGTAGCCGCCAAAACCGAAGCCGATATCGCAGAACTTGAAACCTATGAAGACCGCCAGATGTTCCTTCAGGAAGTCGGTCTGAAAGAATCAGGTGTAAACCGTCTGATCAAATCGGCTTATCACCTGCTGGAACTGGAAACCTTCATCACCGCCGGAGAAATGGAAGTAAAAGCCTGGACCTATCGTAAAGGATGGAAAGCTCCCCAATGTGCAGGAGTCATCCACACCGATTTCGAGAAAGGATTTATCCGTGCCGAGGTAATCAAGTACGAAGACTACATTAAATATGGTTCGGAAGCCGCCGTGAAAGAGGCTGGAAAAATGGGCGTGGAAGGTAAAGAATACATAGTACAGGACGGTGACATCATGCACTTCCGTTTCAATGTATAAGGTAAATCAAAACGCAAAAGACTTGTCATGCCATGCAATGCATGAAAGAACATCAGGAAACCAGCAAAACTGATGGCAGACCGATAAGTCAGTGTTTTGTTTCCTAAAACAAAATACAACTAACATGGAAAAATATTTAATCGTGGGAACCGGCGGCGTTGGAGGAAGCATCGCCGGTTTCCTTGCTTTAGCAGGAAAAGACGTAACATGCATTGCCCGTGGCAAGCATCTGGAAGCCATTCGTGAAAAAGGGCTTCACCTAAGATCAGACTTAAAAGGTAATCACTTTCTACCTATACAAGCCTGCACAGCCGAGGAATACAACGAGAAGGCCAACGTAATTTTTGTATGCGTGAAGGGCTATTCCCTGGATTCCATCAAAGATCTGTTGGAAAAAGCCTCGGATAAAGATACCTTGATTATCCCCATCCTGAATGTTTACGGTATAGGTCCCCGCATCGGGCAACTCGTTCCACATGTAACAGTATTGGACGGATGCATCTACATCGTAGGTTTCGTTTCCGGACCGGGTGAAATCACACAAATGGGCAAAATATTCCGGCTGGTTTTCGGTGCACGTCCCCAACAGGGTGTGGCTCCGGAACGTCTGGAAACCATTGCCGATGTACTAAGAAAAGCAGGGATCAAAGCCGATATTTCGGATGATATCAATCGCGACACCTTCATCAAATGGTCATTCATCTCGGCTATGGCCTGCACAGGTGCCTACCATGATGTCCCGATGGGTCCTCTGCAACATCCCGGAGCAGAACGCGACACTTTCATCAGTCTGTCCAAGGAAAGTTCTGAAATAGGCCGCAAAATGGGAATTACCTATGCGGAAGACCCGATAGGATACAACTTAAAAGTGATTGACAAATTAGACCCGGACAGTACCGCATCCATGCAAAAAGATATAGCCAAAGGACACGAGTCCGAAATACAAGGACTATTGTTTGATATGATCGCACTGGGCGAAAAGATGGATGTGGATATGCCCACTTACCGCAAAGTTGCACAAAAATTCAAGATATGAATACACTGTCAGCCATTCTTTGGAATCCCGATATAGAAATCTTTTCCATTTTCGGCATTTCCATCCGTTATTACTCCGTATTGTTCGTTACAGGGCTTTCATTGGCCTACAGGGTGATATACAAACTCTACCAAGACCAAAAAATTCCTTACGAAAAATTTGATTCCCTGTTCGTTTACTGCCTGCTGGGTATTGTTATCGGTGCTCGCCTGGGACATTGTCTGTTCTATGAACCAGGCTACTGGCTCTCCCACCCTGTAGAAATGCTGTTGCCCGTCAAGATTACCGATTCTGGGATAAAATGGACCGGTTATCAAGGTCTTGCCAGCCATGGAGGAACCATCGGACTAATGCTCGCCTTATGGATCTATTCACGCCGTGTAAAATTGAAGTTCCTGACTGTACTAGACAATATAGCCATCGCCACCCCGCTGGCAGGTTGTTTTATCCGTTTAGGTAACCTGATGAATGGTGAAATAGTAGGTACGGTAACTCATGTTCCTTGGGCGTTCATTTTTCCGCACGAAGATATGCAACCCCGCCACCCGGCACAA
>ERZ772812.1803-NODE-1803-length-14894-cov-6.350832_pt1 | contig 14894 bp, 13 predicted proteins | sample MGYA00511343_ERZ772812 | MGnify/ENA primary metagenome ERZ772812 (study PRJEB29015, sample SAMEA2737706) | human gut metagenome | biome: human gut; feature: human-associated habitat; material: faeces | place: China | collected 2012 ...
CCGCCCCTACGGCTGCGGCAGTAATGGGATCAGAGGCAGGATAGTCGGGGATGACCTGCCAGCCTGCAAGCCCCAATAGACATCCCACCAGTCCGCAGAGCACCGGAATCCATTTGCACAGCTTTCCGGTGAGCTTTATGGCCTGTCCCAGAAGAAAGCACAGGGCAGTAATGGCTGCCACGCCGGTTATGCCGAAGTCCAAGATAATCACCTCCCGGGCTGTCCTATGCGCCGGAACGGTAAAATGTACAGGAAATGATAGCAGAGCACAGAAACTGCTAATTGTTTCAAAGAAACAGCTGTGGTAAAATATGTTGAGTTGAAAGTAACAAATGGGAGGTAATTGATTATGATAAAGAAGCAGTGCGATCTGGTGGTCATCGGCGGCGGCGGAAGTGGACTCATTGCAGGCTGCCGCGCGGCAACGCTGGGCAAGCGAGTGGTGGTGCTGGAAAAGGACAAGCGGCTGGGCGGCGGTATGGTCATGGCGTCCACCATGCGTACCTTTGGGAGCCAGTGGCAGAAGGAGCGGAACCTGCCGGACACCACGGCGGAATATATGCGCAACCGCATGGACGAGACCTTCTGGCGGCTGGATCGGAAGCTGGCCGCTTCCATGATAAAGGGTACCGGGCAGTTTTTTGACTGGTTCTGCTCCATTGCGCCCAAGGAGGAAATTGATAAGTACTCCGTGGGGCGGTATGTATTTGACGAGGAGGACGGACCGTTGGGGCCCCAGTACGGCGGGCCGGGTCGAGGCTCCGGCAAGATGTTTGTGGAGATCACATCCCAGAAGCTCCGGGAATTGGGCGGCGAGATCCTGACAGAGACAATTACCGATGAGATCGTCACGGAGAACGGCCGGGTGACCGGCGTAAAGGCACACAAGGGGGAGGAGGCACTGGAATTCCAGTGCAGCGCAGTTATTCTGGCCTGCGGTGCGTGGATCCGCAATGAGGAGATGGTCAAGAAGTTCTATCCCCAGCTGGCGGCGGCGCAGCCCTATATGGGAGAGAGCCCCCATATGAACCGGAACTATACCGGCGATGGCCTGAAGCTGGCGGAAAAGGCCGGCGCAAAGATGGATACCACCAATTTGACCATCCGCATGATGGGCCCCATGACTATGTGCCGCAGCAAGGTCATGGGCGATATGGCGGGGTCGGCATATTCTATTTATGTAAACCTCAATGGCGAGCGCTTTGTCAGCGAGAGCTCCCAGCTCCGCATGGGCGTATTTGATTCCGGATCGGTGCTGGTGGAGCAGCCCGAGGGCAAGGCATTCGTGATCTTTGATGAAAACAACCTGCGCCATGCCATCGAGGCAGGGGAGGATCAGCCCCAGCCTCAGCTGGCCATGCCCTTTGGCGCCAGCCATTTCCCGGAGACCATGGAAGAGGCCTTGCCCGCCATCTTGGCGGCCAGATGCTGCAGCGCTTCCTCGCGCTTGAGGCGGTAGTCGCCCGCGTCGACGCTGACGCGCACGCGCGTCTCGTTGTCGCGGTTGATGGCGTAGCTCGTCAGATACTGGATGGCGTCGAGCGTTTCACCGCGGCGGCCGATGAGCATGCCGACATCCCCGCCGACCAGCTCAGCGCGGTAGCCGCCCTCCTCCGTGCGATAGGCATGGGGCACGGCGGTGGAATTCATGTGGGTCAGCAGGCCGGTGAGGAACTTCTCGATCTTCTCCTCCATGGAGCCTTCCGGCGCGGGAGCATATTCCTTCGGCGCGGCAGGGGCGGGCTGCTGCGGCTTTTCCGGGCGCGGGGCGCGCGGCTTTTCCTGCTTCGGGGCCTGCGGGCGCTCCTGCTTCTCGGGGCGGGCGGGCTTTTCGGCGGGCTTTTCCTGCTGCTTCGGGGCCTCGGCATTCTGCGGCTTGCGGCGCTCCGGACGCGGGCGGCGCTCGCGGCGGGCAGGCTGCTGCTCCTCCGGCTCGATCTTCTTGCCGGGGCGGGAGATGATGCTCGAGGTGATCTCGGGGCGCTCCTTCGGCTTCGAGCGGGAGGCGGACGAGAGCACACTCATCGGAGCCTCGGGCTTCTTGGGCTCGTCCGGCACCTCATAGGTCACCTTGACCTTGGCGGGCGAAGCGCCGATGCCGAGGAAACCGGATTTCGCATTCTCCAGCACCTCGACGGACACGCTGTCGCGGTCCATGCCGAGCTGCTGCAGCGCCGCCGTAACGGCAAGATCGATGGTCTTACCGGTCGTGACGATAAACTTTTCCATGATTATTCGTTCTCCTCATGTTTCGTGTAATGCTCGGAGGAATAGGCGCGGCCGCGGCTGAAGGGACGCTCGGGATCGCCGCTGAGCACTTCGGCAGCTTCCTCGGGCGCAAGCCCGGCGGCAGCGCGCTTTTTGGCTTCAAAATCCTTGGCAGCGGCCTCGCGCCCCTGGCGCTCCCGGAGCTGCTGCTTCTTCTTGCTGGTGTTCTCCGTGATGCCCTCGGGGTTGGCAGCACGGCGGGCGGCGCGGATGCGCTCCTTCTCCGCTTCCTCAGCGGCGCGCTGCGCAGCCTTCTCGCGGCGGACGACGTCCTCTGCGTCATAGATCTTGCGGTAGTGCTTCGTGAGGAACACATCCTGCACGATGCCGAACAGCGACTGCGTCAGCCAGTAGATCGACAGGCCGAGCGGGACGATAAAGCCGAACCAGATGGACATGAGCGGCATGAGGATATTCATCATCTTGCCGGTCTGGGCAGACTTGGCGGCGGCTTCGTCCTTTTCGCCGTTGGCGTTGGAGATAACGGAGCCGTTCATCTTCTGGCTGATGAACATCGACAGATAGTTCAGGCCGCCGGAGAGCAGCGGGACGATAAAGCCGCCGATATCGCTCCAGCCCTTGGCCTGCCAGACCTTCCAGCTCGGGATCTGGCCGAGGTTGATGCCGAGGAAGGAAAAATTGATGGACGAGACGCCCATGACGGCTTCGCGCATGGAGGCGTCGGTGAGCTGCAGAGCATATTTCTGCAGATCGGCAGCCGGGCCATACTGCCAGTAGTAGCCGAGCTTGCTGACCTCGACGCCCTGCTCCGTGGCCACAATGGCCTTGAGGGCATCGACGGTCTCCGTATTCAGGTGCATCAGGTAGTGCAGCGGTTCACGGATGACAGTGTACAGCGGCAGAAGGAACAGCAGCGGCAGGAACGACCACAGGCAGCCGCCGTACATGCTGACACCCTCGGACTTATAGAGGGCCATGACCTCCTGCTGATATTTCTGCTTGTCGTCTCCGCAGGCAAGCTCCAGCTGCTTGAGCTGCGGCTGCAGGCGGGACATCTTCATCATGCTCTTCTTGCTCTTGGCGCTGAACGGCAGAAGGATCAGCTTGACAACGAACGAGAACAGAATGAGCGCAAGGCCGTAGTTATTCAGGAATCCATAGAAGAATTCCAGCACATAGCCAAAGGGAACGCGGATAAAATCCATGAAAGGCCTCCTCTTGGCCGCGCACGGCGGCCGGACGGAACGGGTGGGCGGAGATCCGCCGGGTGATCACGGCACGGGATCGTAAAAATCGCCGTGGTTGAAGGGGTTGCACCGCAGCAGGCGCTTGAACGTGAGCCAGCCGCCCCGAAGGGCGCCGTATTTTTCGATGGCCTCAAGGCCATATTCCGAGCAGGTCGGGATGAACCGGCACTTGCCCGGAAAGGCGGGAGAGATATACTTCCGATAAAAGCGGATGAGCGCCAGCAGGACGCGCTTCATTGCGCGGCCTCCTGCATCAGGCCCGTCCGCCCGGCGAGCGTCAGAAACGCCCGCGTCAGCTCTGCGAAATCCGCCTCCATCGCGCGGCTGCGCGCGACGATCACGATGTCATAGCCCGGCAGGAGCTCCGCCTCGTGCAGGCGGTAGATCTCGCGCAGGCGGCGGCGCATGCGGTTGCGCTCGACGGCGTGGCCGAGCTTGGCACTGACGGTCAGGCCGAGGCGGCTGTGACCGGTGCCGTTGCGCAGGCAGTAGACCACGAGCAGACGGTTGCCCGCCGTGGCGCCGCGGTGATACAGGCGGCGGAAAACATGGTTTTCCTTCAGAGAAACAGTATGCAGCAAGTCGGAACCTCCCGGCAAAGCAAAAGGGCGAACAGAGACTGTTCGCCCTTCACGTTACAATTCAAGCAGACGGTGCGGTCTCGGCTCCTCAGGCGGACAGGACGGCTCTGCCTTTTGCACGACGGCGGGCAAGAACCTTGCGGCCGTTTGCAGTAGCCATTCTCTTGCGGAAACCATGGACCTTTGCGCGGTGACGCTTTCTGGGCTGATAGGTACGCAGCATCTTCGTGTACACCTCCTGTTAGATTATGCTCAACAGCCGGACTCCGGCCGCAGCAATCGAAAATCATCATGCGCAGGCATGGATGCAATAAGCAAGCATGGATGCGCAATTGATATTATATCGCAGCACCCGGTAGAAAGTCAACCGGAAGTTTTGAATTTTGTACGAAAATTCCGGGCTTTTCTGTGATTCCGTTGCGGAACGACCTGCTCCGGTTACTCAGCAGTCTCTACAAAGCGGCATGCTCATGCAGCGCGGGCCGCCGCGGCCGCGGGAGAGCTCGCCGCTCGGGATGCGCAGCACCTCGATGCCGTGCTCCTCGAGCAGACCGTTGGTGACATAGTTGCGGTCATAGGCCACGACGCGGCCGGGGCTGACGCACAGCGTGTTTGAGCCGTCGTTCCACTGCTCGCGCTGGGCCGCGATCTGGTCACCGCCGCCGCAGCGCAGCAGCGTGACGCGCTCGACGCCGAGTGCAGAGGCCAGTGCCTCCTCGAGCGGCATGTCCAGCCGCCGCGCAACGGGCGCGCCGCCGCGGCCGGGCGTCAGCTCGAACATCTCCAGCTCGTCGAGAATGGAGGGGTGGATGAGAAACTTGTCCGTGTCGATTTGCGTCAGCACGGTGTCCAGATGCATGAAGGCGCGGGTGCTGGGGATATCCAGCGCCAGCACGCGGCGCACCTCGCCCGCCTCGTCCTGGAAAATATTATAGGCCAGCCGCTCAACGGCCTCCGGCATGGTGCGCTGGGAGATGCCGACGGCGATCGTGTCGGCGCTGAGGTTCAGGATATCGCCGCCCTCGAGGGTATACGGCTCGTCCGGCGTGTAGTAAAACGGCACCTTGCCCGCATAATCGGGGTGATAGTGCAGGATATAGTTTCCGTAGATCGTCTCGCGGTTGCGCGTGACGGAGTACATGTGGTGCAGGGCAACGCCGCGGCCGATGGACGCGAACGGATCGCGCGTGAAATAGAGGTTCGGGATCGGCTCAAGCACGAAGTGCGTGCGGTCATTGCGCAGGGAGGCCAGCGAGTGGTTCTGGTGCAGGGGCAGCTCGTCGAAGCGGACGCCCGTCATGGTCTTGCGGATGAGCTCGCGCGTGTTGGGGCAGGCCAGCAGAAGCTCCGTGAGGGCCTCGCGGTAGCTGGCGGCCACGCAGCCGCTGCTGCGGATAAAGTCCTCAACGAAGTGGCGGCGCAGGCTGTCGCTCAGGGCCAGCGTCTCCGCGGCCAGATCGGTAAGATAGACGACCTCCACGCCGCTGTCGCGCAGCACCTGCGCAAAGCGGTCATGCTCCGTCTGCGCGCCGCGCAGGTAGGGAATGTCGTCAAACAGAAGGCGCTCCATCGAATTGGGGACGAGCTGCTCCAGCTCCCGGCCGGGGCGCTGCAGCAGGACTTTCTTCAGCGGGCGGACTTCGCTTCTCACATCAATGGCCATGCGGATCGCTCCTCTTATCAAAAATTTTTGAGTTTGCCTTTGATTTTGCTTAGTGTATCACGATTTTTTTCGAAACGCAATTCTTTTTCTGCCGCAATTCTTTCCGTTCTCCGGATTTCCATGCAAGAAATCCAACAAAATGCGGATAAATTTTTGCAGCTCCCGGCACCGTGTTTTTCCACTGTTTTCCAAAGCCCGGTTTTTCCGAAAAAATGCCCCTCCCGCAGAATCTGGGAGAGGCATAAATATTCTCAAAAATTATTTTCAGAACGAAGGCGTGTCCAGACTGCCGAAAAACGGTACAGCCGATCATTTGGAGGAAAGAGCGTGCTTGGAACCAGCTTGGCGAAAAGGGCCAGCGGAACAATTTCACCAAGCTGTATGGATCTCCTGTTCCAGTTCCCCAATTGCGCTTATGACTGTCTCAAACATCGGAACATCACCATAGAGCATGTCCTTCATTGCTTCGTAATCTGCAGCCAAGGCTGCAAAGCGATACTTCGGGGGAACCAGTTTCAAAGTGCCGGGAACAGCCTCCTGATACTTTGCCCAAGACCTCGGATAGAACTTCATTTTGAAGTCCGCCACCGTTTTCAGCAATTCCACCCGGGCAAAGGCAGCCTCTTTCACAGGTGTCATAGACATGCGATACAGGTCATAGTAATGCCGGGAATAACGCTGCGGCATTTCCGAACTCTCGGGTCTGTTCGCCTCGTGGTGTAGGATCGTTGCCTTTTCCCAGAAAGTCCGCTCCGGTGCAACGGTCAGAACGGCCGTATTCTTTTGCGCAAAGACTTTCGGATAATAGGTTGCGGCATAGGGCTCGATTTGAGCCATTTTTGCGGGCGTCCAAGCGGCCAGCGCACCGATCTCCAAACGAATGACCTGCAAGGTAGCAGAATTCGTAAACAGGTGCGGATAGGCAAAGATAACGGTCTGCTTGTCCTTTTCATCTATGTAAATGTTTGCCTCACAGCCAAGTTCCCGAGAGAGTTCTGCCTGAATGGTGGGGCCAAACTGCTCCGCAAGGAAAACTTCCGCCCGTGCATTGGCCTCTTTGTTGAACGCATCCTGCTTGGTGTTGGAGCGCTTTCCCCATGGCTCGTCCCCACCGTATCCCAGCACCCGCCAGTCCAAGATCAGGTCAATATCTTCGGAAAAGCGGCTGATCAGGTTGAAAGCCTTGGAAAGGCTGGTGCCGCCTTTGAAGGTAATAGCATCTTTCCAGGGGCAGCGGTGGAACAGATAATCCAGCGTAAAGCATACCCAAAAATCTTTTTCTACGATGGCATCATTTAAGCCCATCTTATCTGCGGTATTTCGGAACAATTCGCGCCGGTCACTTTCCGGCAAGCGGGCTACATTTCTCATTGTGTGTCGCCTCCACACATTTTCCGTATCGTATCATAAACCCAGTCCGTGGCTTCTGTTGCCTCTTTCAGACAGGCTTGCTTTTCGTCTTCGGACAGCTTTTCAGAAAGCGTCTGTATGATCTCCGGCGTCACATTGGCCCTCCCCAGAGTTTTCAGCGCCTGGATCACCAAGCTCGTCATGTAAGACAGACCGGTGATTTCCTTGTTGGTCCGATGCTTAAATTCCAGCTTGGTGGAATTCCACTCATAGGTCTTATACGGGCCGTCGCTGATATAGGACCAGACCGCCGTTACCTGCGTAGAGAGGCCCAGCAAATTCAGGGCCGTATTTCCGCATGGGGCAATGGTCCAGTGGTAGTTCCGCGCCAATGCCTTTGCAACAGCGTCCGGGTCGGCCGCTACATATTCATGAAGCAGCTTGCTGTACTTCGGCTTTTCATAGACGCCTTTTCGTATTCTGCGAAGCATACCAGCCTGTGTCAATCTGTTCAGAGTTCGTCTGACCGTTTCCTGATCAGCAATATCCGCGAAATCGGAGTTCACAAAAATTGTGCCATCGACTGCGGCTCCAATTCTCTCTCGTATTTGCTTTGAGAATCCGTTTGCCACGATGCTCGCCTCCTTTTTTGTCCCGAATATTATATATTATTCGGGACATTTTCGCAACAGGCAGACAATGATGCTTTCAGTTTTCCCAATTACAAAAGCGGCTATACCGGGCGATCGGCCTGCACTTTATACGAGCCCGCACAGGAGCGCTTCACCCCTGTCCAGAATTTCCTCCGGGAAGGTGAACGTCGGTGCATGCAGCTCGATGCCGCCGGTGCCGAGGAAGAAGAACACGCCGGGCGCATGGCGCTGATATTCCGAAAAGTCCTCCGTGATGCACGTCGTCTCCGCCTCGGCGATCGGGAAGCGCTCCCGCACCTCGGCCAGCAGGGCCGCGTCGTTCGTCACGGGCGGATAGCCGGAGCTGCACGTCATGGTCACGGTGCAGCCCGTCTCCTCGCCGACGGAACGGCCGATGGCCTGCGCCTGCTCCCAGAGCGCGGCATACAGCCCGTCGTCCAGGCAGCGCAGCGAGCCCTCAAGATGCGTGTGGTCGCTCACGGCGTTGCGGGCGCTGCCGCTTTCCATTTTGCCGAAGCGCAGCAGGCAGGGCTTGCCCTCGGCCAGTGCATACAGCCGTGTCAGCAGACGGGCGGCGGCGTCCAGCGCGTCGCAGCCCTCGGCAAAGCGGGCCAGATGGACGGACCGGCCCGTGATCTCCACCGTCAGCTCGCACGAGCGCGACATCATCGCTCCGGCGCGCGAGGCGATGACGCCCGCGGGCAGCTCCGGCCAGAGATGCATGCCGAACACGCGCGTTACATGATACCGCTCCAGCAGGCCCGTCGCGCAGATGGGCGCAGCGCCGCCCGTCGTCTCCTCGGCGGGCTCAAAGATCAGCAGAACGTTCCGCTGAGGCCGGACCTCTCCTGCCGCCAGACGGCGCGCCAGCCCGAGCACCATGGCCATATGGCCGTCATGCCCGCAGGCGTGCATGCGGCCCGGATGGGCGGATGCAAACGGCAGACCGGTCCGCTCCGTCACGGGCAGAGCATCCATGTCGCTGCGGATGGCGACGGTCTCGTCCTTTCCAAGGTCAAAATAGGCGCACACGGCGTCCTCCCACGGGGCCAGCAGCGTGCAGGGCATTTCGGCCAGCGCCCCGCGCAGATAGGCCGCCGTCTCCGGCAGGCGGCAGCCTGTCTCCGGAATGCGGTGCAGCGCGCGGCGGTCCTCCGATAAGGTCTTCATGGATATTCCCCCTTTTGCCGCATTATATCACGCCCGCCGGGCAATTGCAATGCGCGCCCGCCTGTGGTACAATATACAATATCGATAATCACGCCAGAGCGTATAATAAACAGAAAATAAACAGGCAGTCCCGCGCGGGACTGCCGTACCAAACGGAGGAATGACCGGAAATGAGTGGGATCTCGGGACAGGTCTGCCTGCGGCGCGGCGAGACGCTTGCCGCCGGCTGCTGCTGGATCTATGACAATGAAATCGACTGGGCGGACGACACCTGCGAGGACGGCGGCCTTGTCGAGGTGCTCGACAGCCGCATGCGCTATCAGGGCACGGGCTTTTTCAACCGCCGCTCCAAGATCACGGTGCGGCTCGTCTCGCGCGAGCGCGGCGAGACCATCGACCGCGCATTCTGGGAGCGCCGCATCCGCGCGGCATGGGAAAACCGGCAGGCACTGGGTTTTTCGAACGCATGCCGCGTCATTTTCGGCGAGCCGGATGGCCTGCCCGGCCTGACGGTGGACAAATTCGGCGACTGTCTGTCGTTCCAGATCGTCTCGCTCGGTATGGAGCGCATGCGGGATGATATTCTCGCCATTCTGGCCGAGGTGTTCCGGCCGCAGTGCATTTATGAGCGCGACGACCTTGCCGTGCGCGAAAAGGAGGGCATGGAGCAGCGCAAGGGCTGCGTCTACGGCGCTGTCCCGCCGGAGCTCATCATCCGTGAGCACGATGCCCTCATGGCCGTAGACATCGAAAACGGCCAGAAGACCGGCCACTTCCTCGACCAGCAGGAAAACCGCGGCCATCTGCGGCCGTACTCCGCCGGGCGGACGGTGCTGGACCTGTGCTGCCACACGGGCGGCTTTTCCATCCACGCGGCGCTGTACGGCGCAGCCCATGTGCAGGCCGTGGACGTTTCGGAGACGGCCCTTGCCATGGTGCGCGGGAACGCTGCGCGCAACGGCGTGGCCGACCGTGTCGAGACCGTCTGCGCCAATGTGTTCGATCTCGTGCGGCAGGACTGTGAGGAGGGCAGACAGTTCGGCCTTGTCATCTGCGACCCGCCCGCCTTTGCCAAGAGCCGCAGCGCCCTCGACGGCGCGTATCGGGGCTATCGTGAGCTGAACCGCCGCTGCATGCAGCTGACGGAGCCGGGCGGCTTCCTTGTGACGTGCTCGTGCAGCCAGTTCATGACGCAGCCGCTGTTTGAGCAGATGCTCACGGAGGCCGCGAAGGGCGCGGGGCGGCAGGTCCGCCTGCTCGAGCGCCTCCTGCAGTCGCGCGACCATCCGGCCACGCTGGGCGAGGAGCACTCCATGTATCTCAAGGGCTGTATCCTGCAGGTGCTGTGATGATGAAAATTCTTGTGGTAGAAGACGAGCGCCTGCTGGCCGATTCCCTGCAGACGCTGCTGACGGGCCGGGGCTTTTCCGTCGATACGGCGAACGACGGCCTGACCGGCCTGGAATATGCAAAAACGGACGTCTATGATCTCGTGATCCTCGACGTCATGATGCCGGGGCTCGACGGCTATACCGTCGCCAGCCGCCTGCGCGCGGAGCACCATGCCGTGCCCATCCTGATGCTGACGGCAAAGTCCGATCTCATGGACCGCGTGGCCGGGCTGAACGCCGGGGCGGATTATTATCTGACAAAGCCGTTTGATTCCCGCGAGCTGCTGGCCTGCGTCGGCGCGCTGCTGCGCAGACAGGGCGAGCAGGTCGACGAGCTGACGTTCGGCAACACGGCCCTCGACCTCTCGGCCGGGATGCTGCGCTGCGGCAGCAAAAGTGTGCGCCTGTCCGCGCGGGAATTTGACGTCATGCGCATCCTGCTGCAGGCGAAGGGCGGCAACGTCTCGAAGGAGACGCTGCTCGAGCGCGTCTGGGGCTTTGACTCCAACGCCGTGGAGAATCATGTGGAGGTCTACGCCGGCTTCCTGCGGAAAAAGCTCGCGAGCATTGGCTCGAACGTCCGCATCGAGGCCATCCGGCGGCTGGGCTATCATCTGGAGGTGGCGGAGGCATGATCCGGAAGCTCCGCGTCAAGCTCGTGTGCATCCTCATGGCCCTGCTGACCGTGATGCTGGGCGTCACGTTCGGCCTTGTGCTGCATTTTACGCAGCAGAGCCTTGAGGCCGAGAGCCTGCGCACGCTCGAGGCGCTGGCAAACAACTGGCAGACGGCCTCCAGCCCCGGTTTGGACGACGGCACGCGCGTGCCGTATTTTGCGCTGGAGATCAATGCGCGCGGCGACATCATCACGACGCGCGGCGGCTATTTTGACCTGAGCGACCGCGAAAAGCTGCAGAAGCTCATCGACATCGCCGTGAATTCCGAGGACGACATCGGCGAGGTGCCGGATTACGGCCTGCGGTTCTACCGCGTCGTCACGCGCACGAGCTGGCGCGTCGTTTTTGCCGACACCTCGGCCGAGACGACGACGCTGCACAGCCTCATCCGCACGCTGGCCATTGCGAGCGCGGCGGCGCTGGCGGTGTTCTTCGTCATGAGCCTGCTGCTGGCGCGCTGGCTGGTGCGGCCTGTTGCCAGGGCGTGGGACCAGCAGCGGCAGTTCGTGGCGGACGCCTCGCACGAGCTGAAAACGCCCCTGACCGTCATCCTGACGAATGCGGAGCTGCTGCAGGCGCCGGGCTACGACGCCCCGGCCCGCTCCCGCTTTGCCGGGAGCATCCTCACGATGTCGCAGCAGATGCGCGGCCTTGTGGAGAGCCTGCTGGAGCTGGCCCGCGTGGATGCCGGGCGCGCGCAGGATGCGCAGACGGAGCTGGACCTGAGCGCCCTCGTGAACGACGCCCTGCTGCCGTTCGAGCCGGTGCTGTTCGAGGCCGGGCACACGCTGACGGCCCGCGTGGAGGACGGTATCCGTGTGCGCGGCAATGCCGCACAGCTGCGGCAGGTCGTGGAGATCCTGCTGGACAACGCCCGCAAATACGCCCAGCCGGGCGGCTGGGTGCTGCTGACGCTTGCGCGGCAGGGCGGGCGGCACTGCGTGCTGTCTGTTGCCGATCCCGGCGCGCCGCTGACCCCGCAGGAGTGCCGCGATATTTTCAAGCGCTTTTACCGCGTCGACCACGTCCGTGCCATGAACCACAGCTACGGGCTGGGCCTTGCCATCGCCGCCCGCATCGCCGAGGCGCACCGCGGCCGCATCTGGGCCGAGAGCAGCGGCGGCATCAACACGTTCTATTTTACAATGCCGATATAATGCTTTGGTGATAGCCCCCGATTTGTCATTGCGAGGCTCCGCAGGAGCCGTGGCAATCTCGCAGTACCTGGCCGGAGCATAGGAAAGCCCCGGCGAACTCGTTGCTGCCAACTTGAGATTGCCGCGTCGCTTCGCTCCTCGCAATGACACGGGAAGGAGGCGCTGCCAAGTTTGTCATTGCGAGGCTCCGCAGGAGCCGTGGCAATCTCGGGAAGGCACTTGCAATTCGTACAGGCTGCCGTTAAAAACGTAAAAGCCGATTGCGTCTGTAGCGGCGGTCAGTGACCGCCTTTGGCAGCAGCAAATTTGTGCGCACTGTCGCCGACCGCACACGCCGTTGTAGGGGAGCGGACAGCCGGCCCCGGCGCAATGCTGCCGATCTGAACAGCCTATCGTTATAATGGTGAATGCTCCCGACGTGTCATTGCGAGGAGCGAAGCGACGTGGCAATCTCGCAGAACACGGCCGGACAACAGGGAAGCCATCGGCGAAATCGCAACTGCCTGCATGAGATTGCCACGGCCCCGTTGGGGCCTCGCAATGACAAACCTGGGTGCCTTGCGCCATAGAAGCAATGCCGCAAATACAGCAAGCTCCCCGGCGTCCGCCGGGGAGCTGTTTTTGCGCTATGTTACTTTTCCTTCGGGGCCTCGGTGGCGATCTCGACGAGGCTGTCGTCCGCCTTATTGAGGACGGCCGTGCCCTTCTCGCCGACGGTGAGGATGCCCTCGTATTTCTCGCCCTTGGCGACGGAGTTTTTGAGCGTCCACAGCACGGCGGGATCGTCGACCTCGCCCGTGATGGTGTAGGTCGTGAACGTGACGGTCTCTTCGTCGTGGAAGGCGGTCTTTGTGACCACGTTCACAAGGACGAGCGTGTTGTCGTCCACGCCGAGATAATCAGCCAGCTTGTGGTTCAGCGCGGCGCGCTCGTCGCTTTCGAGCGAGGTGGCGTGATTGCGCGTGTTGTAGTCATACCATGCATAGCCCGCCGTAGCGCACGAGCCGACGATCAGCAGCGCCAGCAGGAAGGCGACGAGGCGGCCGGTGATCTTCAGCTTCTTCGGCGGCTCATACGTCAGCTTCATGCGGTAGGTCAGCGGGGTAATGACGTTCAGGAACAGGATGAGAAGCAGCGACTCGATCGGGAAGAGCACGAGGTTCTTGCAGATGCGCGGCAGGTCGAAGATCGCATAGGACTTGCCAAGGACCATCTGGTAATACAGCAGCATGATCGGCGTCTGGATGACGATGTTCACGAAGAAGCTCACGCAGAAGCGGGAGAGCGTCACGCGAAGGTTCGTCAGCGGCGCACGGTACAGGAACAGAGCAAAGATAAGGGAACCGGCGATCTCCGTGAAGATGAACGGGAAGAAGTACACGCCGGTCGGGAACAGGATACAGCCAAGCGTATCACTGATGGCCGCCGCAATGATAGCAACGACCGGGCCGAAGATCATCGCGCCGAGCGCATTGACGAAAAAGCCGAGGTTGATCATCAGCGTCGGGGGCGCGATCGGAATGGCGACGGACTTCAGCGCCACGCGGACGGCGATGAGGATGGCCGCGACGGCGAGCATGCGGACCTTGCCGAGCTCACGGGCAGCGTCACGCCAGTAGGCCTTGGAAAACGGCGAGGCATACAGGCCGGGAGCGAGCACTTTCTTTTCAGCAGCCATGCCCGATCCCTCCTCTCCGGAATGACGGACGGGCGGCCGCGCGCAGGCCGCAGGTGAACAGCTTGGTTGACATAAAAAATTCCTCCTTACGGAATGAGAGCGTGCGGACGCACCCCATTGCGCAGGGGGGTAAAAAAAGATCCGCCACTCTCCGGAGCGTGGCGAATGCACCCTCCGATAAAATGGAGGAGGTTCAATATGCGATGCTATCCCCGGAATGCACGGGGATCTTGCTCAGGCGGTTGCGGTAACCGTATCGCGGAGCCGAAGCTCCTTCGCCCGGCGGCAACCTCCCATCCGACCGGTACTTAACGCACAGTTCCTACTCTCTGCAGCATCGTTTTATGGATATTATTGTATCGATTTTTTTCGAAAAAGCAAGCCCCAATTTTGAAAAAGGCGAAAAATTTTTCCGGAATGGACGGACTGCCGATAAAACGTACAGACCGATCGCGCACGCCATTGTAGGGGAGCGGACAGCCGGGCCCGGTGATGCACCTGCGGAATAAACAGACTATCGTTAAAACGGTGAACGCCCCGAATTGTCATTGCGAGGAGCGAAGCGACGTGGCAATCTCGGGAAGGCAGTCACGTTGATCGCACCCGCCATTGTAGGGGAGCGGACAGCCGGGCCCGGCGGCGCACTTACAGTCCGTACAAGCCACCGTCAAAATGGCAAACGCTTCCGATTTGTCATTGCGAGGAGCGAAGCGACGTGGCAATCTCGCAGAACTGAGCCGGATCCCAGGAAGACTATCGGCGAAATCGTGACTGCCTTCCCGAGATTGCCACGGGCGCGAAGCGCCCTCGCAATGACAAATCTGAGAACCTTGCACCGCTGAATTTGTGCCGCGATCATGGATTGCCATGGGAACGTCCTCGCAATGGCAAAGCAGGAGGCTTTCCGCATTCTTCATTCTTCATTTTTCAGTCTTCAGGATTCATTCATTTCCGTGCCCCACCCCTACAGCGAACTCCCCGGCAAGGCGCAAAAAAAGCTCCGATCTTTCGATCGGAGCTTCATGTTGGCGTTACCTATCTTCCCGTGCAGTCACCCGCAAAGTATTGTCGGCGCAAATGAGCTTAACTTCTGTGTTC
>ERZ772812.1812-NODE-1812-length-14826-cov-3.054837_pt1 | contig 14826 bp, 10 predicted proteins | sample MGYA00511343_ERZ772812 | MGnify/ENA primary metagenome ERZ772812 (study PRJEB29015, sample SAMEA2737706) | human gut metagenome | biome: human gut; feature: human-associated habitat; material: faeces | place: China | collected 2012 ...
CATTCCCGATTATTTCCAATCTATTCTCACATTTGAGAAAGCAAAAAGCAACGCCGGACTTTTCATGGCTTCCTACGTCGCCGACGACATTATCACTGAATGTCAGACATTTGCTACCATGAAAAATAACTATCTTTATGCCACATTTGATTCTAAAATTGACGCTTTGAATTTGCCTGCTGCAACTTCTGAAGATTATAAGAAACAAAATCGTGACGCCGTTTTAAATTACGTTCTTCCGGCGTTCACTTTTCTTAGTGACGGACTCCAAAATCTTCGTGATACCGGAAACAACAAACGGGGACTCTGTTATCTTCCTGATGGGAAAAAATATTATGAACTCTCAGTAAAAGAACAGACCGGTTCTGCCAGAACCATTCCACAGCTTCAGAAACTTGCACAAAGACAAATTCAAAGTGACCTGCTAACGATGCAGAAATTATTAAACAATTCCAGTTTCCATAAGAACTCTGAAGCTCATTCTGGCTCTGTACAAGGTACCACGCCGGGAGCAGCTTCTGATTTATTCAAAGGTCACGGTACCGAATTTTCTTCTGATGATCCGGTCAACATTTTAAATACGCTGCAAGATAAAATATCCAGCTCATTCCCAGAACCTCCAAAAGTTTCTTTCGAAATAAAATATGTTCAGGAAGCTATGGAAGAATATTTAAGTCCTGCTTTTTACATGATTCCGCCAATTGATAACAGTGGCGAAAATGTCATCTATATTAATCCCGGACACATTTCTGATGACCTGACTCTCTTTACAACTCTGGCACACGAAGGTTATCCGGGACATCTATATCAGACGGTCTATTACTCCGCCACCAAACACCCTCCGATTCGAGATCTTCTGTCATTTGGCGGATATACCGAAGGTTGGGCTACATATTGTGAAATGCTGAGTTATTACTATTCCCCGCTTTCTCATGATATGGCAACACTTCTCCAACATAATGCCTCCGTCATTCTCGGACTTTACGCCCTCGCCGATATGGGCATCCACTATGACGGCTGGACTCTTGCTGAAACAGTTGCCTTTTTCCGGACCTATGGAATCACGAATGAAAAGACAATCGAGGACATTTTTGATCTGATTGTCGCAGATCCCGGCAATTATCTCAAATATTACATCGGATACGTGGAATTTCTGGAATTAAAGAAACTGGCAATAAAAACCTGGGGTGATGATTTTACCCAGAATCAGTTCCACCAATGCATCCTCGATACCGGACCGGCGCCATTTGAAATTCTACAGAAGCAAATTAAAAATGCGTATTAGCGGAAAAGTTTCAGGGGAAAGTTTCAAGGGAAGATTTGACTCATGCGAGTCAAATCTTCCCCTCAATCATATCCAGATATTCTCCTTTATCGATATGCATCATACTTACCTGATTCTGATATCTTCTAAATCCGTACACACTGTCCACATTTCGGATCAAGGACTGCAGCCGCTCGTCCGGTACGCACACGATCAACTGCAATTCCAGTTCTCTTGCGTAGTGCAGGCAGACTTCACTTCGTTCTTTGTCCATTTTGGAAAATGCTTCATCCAAAAGTACCAGTCTTATCTTGGAATCGCGGTTTGTCTGCTGCATATAAAGCATTGCAAATCCAGCCAGAAGTGCCACATATTTCGGATTTTGTCCTTCTCCTCCGGAATCACGTCCTGCCATGTCATCGACCGCATTTTTTTTCACATTTCCATCTTCATCTTCTACTCGTTCATACATACTGAAGGTCAGATAATTCCGGTAATCCACGTACTGCTCCATCTGCTGACGGTGCTGACTTAAGGACTTGGCATCTTCGTCTTTCGGAGGCATGAATTTCTCTGTCAGGCGCAAGATCTGTTGCTCGTACTTCTGATAAAATGTGTCTTCGCCAAGCGTGATCTGTCCGTCGAAACCATCATCGTCCAGCACTTTGCTGTCCAATTCCGGTGCCATCAGCATCTCATAGAACTGTCCATTTTCATTTTCTGCCGGAAGAATATCAATCTGGTAAATACTGTCAGAGAATTTAATCTTTGCCAGCATACGATTGATTTCTTTCCTGTGACGGTATGCCGCTTTGATTTCACCGTGGATCGTCGCGATTACATTTTCACGAAGCGTATGGTAGATCAGATCATACTGTTTCTGAAATTCATCTTTATACTTCGGCTCAAAGTCCTGTCTGCATTGATTCAAAATCCTGTCATAAGAAACATTTTCGTGTTCTACGCCCGTCAGACCATAGGATGGATATGCCTGATTGAACTGATTTCTCGCACGGGTCAGAAGATCACGTACTTCCTCTTCCTGCTTCATCAGCTCTTCAGATTCTTTACTTTTCTTACGTCGGTATGTCTGCTCAGATTGTATCTTTAATGCTTCCTGGACTTCAGTCTGCAGTTCTTCATTCAGTACAAATCCCTGCATCAGGAAATCCATACGATTCTGGAAATTCACGATATCCTGCTCTGCCTGTCCCTGTGTCTTAGCATAGCCCAGTATTTCTTTCTGAAGCTGTTCAGATATCTTCTCAATTTCCTGGATTTTTACTTCTAATTCTGTCTTCTGCTGATTGAGTTCCGCAGTTCTGCTTCCTTCGCGAAGCTCTCGCAGTTCCTTCTCCAGCTGATCCTGTTTCTCGTAAAATGCCTGCAGTTCTTCGCCTGCCCCGGCCAGATGCAGAATCTGATCTGTGCTTTGGTTCAGCCGCTCAAATCCCTGGGCTGCTTTCAGGCTTTGCTGCATCTGCTGATCTTGCAATACTTCTTCACTCAGCTTCAGAACCTCATCTTCCATTTCACGAAGCTTTGCCTTAGAAACCTTCGTTCCAATGCAGGCATATTTTTCGTAATCATTTTTCTTCAGATGACGGAAAATGTAATTATTATAAGAATAACAGTCGGCTGTCACACCATTTCCGGAGGCACGGAGTTCCTCCTCTGTCTCGCATTTGGCAATTCTTCCGAGATAACGGCGCAGGCACTGGTCCACGTATGGTTCTTCTGCATGAACAGCCTCATAGATCGAATTGTCATGAACTTTTGGCTCGGACTTCACAATTGCGGCCGTATCTAACAGATCTACTTCATCAATCCCACCAAGATATTGAAGCTTACGAAATACTTTCGCTGCATCAAGGGCGTACTCCGGTGCGGTCACAAGACTGTGTTTCACACGCCCCATACGACCTTCAATCGCATTTTTCCACTTCTCATCTGTAATATCAAAAAGGTCTGCGAAAATGTTGACGTGAATGGTTCTTCCATATTGTGTGCTCAGACGGTTCTGTAACTCCTGCCTTGCCTGTTTTAACTCTTTTCGGTACGGTTTGCGGTCGTTTTTCAGATCCTCCACCATTTCCTTTTTCTCTTTCAAATCCTTGCGGTTCTGACTGATTCTTGTACCGATTTCATCAACTTCTTCATTAATGCTCTCCAGCGCGTCACTTAGTTGTTTCTTTAGCTTCTCAATTGCTTCCTTTGAAACATTTCCCGACTTGATCTCATCAATCCTCTGAAGTGCCGGATTGCTCACATAGGCACTGATCTCTTCATCTTCCTCCCAGCGGGCAAGTCCTTTTACAACCTCGCGCCACTGCTCACTGTTGCGGGCCAGAAGCTTGATGGTCTCCTTAAGACTCTTCAGCTCCTTCTCCTTCTGACCATAATCACTGGATTTCAGTTCCGCTTCTACCTCAACAAGTGCGTTCGTAAGCTGTGTCTTTTTCTCATTATTCTCATTCTGCTGTTTTTCTCTGGCACGAATCTTCTCATTGATATCCATAAGATCCTGACTTCTCGCCTCAATCTTCGTCTTGAAGCTTTCAATATCAATATATTTTAACACCTGTTCCACATGGATCTTATCCGCACGCGTCGTCTGAAGTGCCAGATTCTGCCGGCTGATCTCATCCAGAAGATGAATCCGATTCTCCAGGTCTTCCACACGCTCTTTGATCTCACGGTACGCACCAAGCTGGTCACTGATGGTCGAAACCGTGTCCTCCTTACTCTTCGGGAACATATAATCACGGATAAACTGACCCGTTCCATTTGTCATGCGAAGGGCAATCGCACTCTTTTCCATGGTCATCATGCGCCCCGGCTCCACATATCCAAATATCACATCATAAACCGTTTTCAGATATGCCTCTTTTGACGGATAAAGACGATTCACATCACCTCGTCCACGATTGTCCGAAGAATCCACCCGCTTTTCCACAAGCTTTCTGAGTCCTGCAATTGTATATGGCACACCTTTCTCCGTCAGATACTCGTCCTCCGGAATTTTCCCGGAGTGACTGAAAAATGTATACTTCCGGATATCGGTATCATTTTTTCCAACTTCGAATGCAACACCGATACAAGTGCTCACCTTCGTTCCGGTATCAAATATCTCCAGTACGATCTGAGAGCAGAAATCCTGTCCATCACGATTGTAAGAACCGTCTTTCTGCGCACCTCGCAGGTAACTGAGCACACTTCGGCGGTTCTTCGCATCGTCCGCCGCCTTATTTAAAAATGTAGCGGAAATACTTCCGTACAGAACGACTTGAATGGCATCCATAACTGTTGATTTTCCAGAGCCACTCTTACCACTGAACAGATTCACATACTCATGGAACTCCATGATCTTGTGGCTGACACCGCCCCAATTATTCATCAGCATTCTTGTAAATATCTTCTTCGCCTGCTTCAACTTCTGCACCGCCTTCCTCATCAACATATTCTTTCATCAATGCCTGAATATCTACACCACTGCAATACAGATTAATTGTGCTGTAAATGTAAATCTTTGTCTGATCTTCTACGTTCTGGATCGCGCCCGGCACCTCGATGATCTGATGCTTGCTCATAACATACAGCGCATCTTTCCACTCTGCCATAGTCAGCTTCTCATTAATCAGATTCGTGTTCTTTCCATACTCACGGATCTCCGCCAGATTCGTCACTGTCGCATTCAGACCTTCGCCAAGAATCTTATCCCGATAGATTATTTTAATAAGAAGAATGATCTTCGTAGCCGTCACATTCAAACGTTCCACAGCCACGCCTTCCCCGGTCAGCCTGAAAATGTGTTCCTGTGGGTCGTGTACCAGTTCGCACCCAAGTACGGACAGATAGTCTTCTATAAATTTCCGGTGTCTCACACAGATTTCATAGTGAAGGTTATCCCTCGGCGTTAATGTGACCGGATCGTATTTTACTTGTAAAATGCATGTCTGCCGAAACAGCGCGGAAATGGTTTTCTTCAGATTCTCCGCCTCCGTCACAGACAATTCTTCCATATAATTTACCATATATTTTTCCTTATCCTTGTCTTTCTTATTATGATGTTGGGGCACAAGCCCCCATCTATGATATTTACACCTGATGATTACTGAGATTTTTTAATCACAAGCTTAGAGAATCTCAGACCATTCTCGTTCTCAAGTTCTTCTCCGACCTCAATCTCTTCCGTTCCTTCCGCAACTTCCGTAGCATCCTGCCAAACAAGAAACAGCTTTTCCAGATCTTCCATGGATTTTACTGTATCTTTCGTCACAATAAAGTTTCCTTCCTGTTCATTTTGTTTCCGGAACTCTCGAATTTCCTTTTGCGTGTAAAGCGGCTTCAGAACATACTCATTCATTTCTTCCGAATCTGCCTGTTCTGTTACCTCTGCCACCGCCTGCGGTACAAATGCTTCTTTTTTCCGGTCACGTCTCTGATACAGACTTTTTTCGTTCATCACACGGTATGGTTCGGTCAGCTTCATTTTCTGAGACAGCTTGTCCAAAATTTCATCACGTTTTTCACTCTGAGTCAAAAGATTTACAAAGGCAATTGTCTGATCTTCCTCGACCGCGCCTTCCATCAAAATGTACCGGATTCTCGCAGCAGCCCGGCTTGCAAATACAGTCTTCTGCTCAATCAGCATATTGTATCTTCGCTCAATGGCATCGAACTCTCTGGAAATGCGGTACAACATTTCATTTGCTTCGTCACAGAGCTTCACTGCCCGCTCCAGACGGTAACGCTGAATGCTCAGCTTATTCTGCACATTTCGTTCTTCAGACTTCTCCTGCTCCTCTCGCGCCAGCTGAACTTGAATATCCCGGAGCTTTTCCACAAAACCTTCGCGCCTTGTCTCATTTTCCCCAAGATTCTTCTCTATCAGCTCTTTGACCGCTTCCTTGTAACGATAAAAGCTGTCGGTTGTCGTCAAAATCGCATATTTCTGGCTGTCACTATTGTTGATTTCCTTTACAAGAACTTCCTGGATTCCTAAAAAACTTCGCTGGCTCGATAATTCATCAAAATATCCGCGCATTCCTTCCTGCATATTTGCCAGCATCTGAAGCAGGGATCTTGACGTATGCAGTGCACTTTTCAGGATATCATTATTCTTCTCCCGATCCGAACTATATGTATAAAGGTGACTGTACACTGCCAGCACACTCTCGCGCTCCTTGCTATCCTCATCACTATAAAGATTACGGAACAACTCCACATACAACTGACTATACTCCGGGAAAGATACTACATAGCTGTTTAGCGTTTCGTCATAGTCACGTCTAAGCCATCCCCAGTCTTCAAAATGCCGTAAACTTATCATCGCCATGTTCGACCGCGTCAAAAGCTCCCCTTCCTCATCGAAACGCTCCTCACTCCAGTCTAACGTCATACGGGCAAGCTGCTCATTCATAATCGTCTGACACTCGCCCTCAGTCAACCCCAAAAGCGAATACGACTGGCTGCTCTCCTCGTAAACCTCCACAAGAAACTGCATATAGAATTCCATATATTTACTTCCGAATACCTTGTAAAAATCCTTCGGAATCCGACTGATCAGATTCATTCGTTCCTCCTTCACCCACAAACACACGGGATTTGCTCCTATCAGTATACCGAATTTTGCCCCTAAGAGCAACCTTTTGGGGACGTAGTTATTCTGCGTTTTCTACCGTAACTTTTCTATTTTACTACGCCCCCTAGTACTACGCTGGCCGCCAATCCGGCGAGTGTTGCCAGTAATGCCCCTGGCAGTGTGTATCTTGTTTTTGTTACTTTTGCGGTCATGAAGTAAACGCTCATAGTGTAAAATATTGTTTCTGTGCAGGACATGCTGATTGATGCCACTAGTCCCAGATAGGAATCTGTCCCGTACTCTTTGTAGACATCAAGGAGTAAACCTGTCGCTGCGGACGAGGAGAACATCTTTACTATTGTGAGTGGAACTAATTCGCCCGGGAATCCGATATATTGTGTAACTTTTCCAATCATTTGTGCCAGAAATTCCAGAAATCCGGATGCTCTTAGTACTCCGACTGCTACCATAAGCCCTACCATAGTCGGCATAATTTTGATAACGGTCAAAAATCCGTCCTTCGCTCCTTTTACAAATGTGTCATAAACTGGAATTTTCATTGTAATTCCGTAACAGATAATCCCGAATATCATGAGTGGTACAATAAAATCCGACAGGTAAAGAAATAGTTTCAATTCTTGAATTCTCCTTTTGCTTGCCCTATACTATCTGTTGTATATTATGCCGGTGGGATAAAATCCATACCGGCATCAGAAAGGAAGTTTCCGAAATTGAATCTTTTACATAAAAATAATACAAATGCTTTACCAAAAGCAAAATCTACGGACACTCATGACTTTGGTGAGGGCAGCATCTCTGGAAATATTCTGCGTCTTGCAATTCCTATGACGCTTGCGCAGCTCATTAATGTCCTTTACAACATTATTGACCGCATTTACATCGGTCATCTCCCAGACGTGTCCACCCAGGCGTTGACCGGAATCGGTCTGACTCTGCCGGTCATTACAATCATCACCGCTTTTGCCAATCTGTTCGGTATGGGCGGCGCACCGCTTTTTTCTATGGCAAGAGGTGCCGGTGAACCTGGGCGCGCCCGGAAAATTCTCGGCAACTCCTTTTCCATGCTCCTGATTTCCGGCGGTATTCTCATGGTTTTGTGCTACCTGTTCAAGCGCCCATTGCTTTACCTGTTCGGCGCCAGTGATATTACTTATCCTTATGCAAATGCATACATCAGTCTCTACCTTATCGGCACGCTTTTTGTCATGATCAGTCTTGGCATGAACAACTTTATCAACGCCCAGGGATTTGGAATGACCGGAATGCTCACCGTCTCCATCGGTGCTGTCCTGAACCTGATCCTTGACCCGCTTTTTATCTTCGTTCTCCACATGGGAGTCCGTGGAGCCGCTCTTGCGACCATCATTTCGCAAGGAATCTCTGCAATATGGGTATTACATTTTCTAACCGGAAAGAAAGCAATCCTTACACTCTCACTTGCTTATATGAAACTGGACTTCCGATTAGTAAAGGAAATCTGTGCTCTTGGACTTGCCGGATTTATTATGGCGATTACAAATGGATCGGTACAGATTGTCTGTAACGCAACTCTTTCCAGATACGGTGGTGACCTGTACGTTGGAATCATGACCGTTATTAACTCCGTCCGGGAAATCATTACCATGCCGGTCACCGGTCTTACAAGTGGTGCGCAGCCTGTCATGAGCTTTAACTATGGTGCCAGAAGACATGCGCGTGTAAAATCAGCAATCAAATTTACAACGATTGTCTGTATCTTATTTTCCTGTTTTATGTGGGCATTACTGCTCGCCTTCCCACGCCTCTTCATTCACATGTTCAACAGCGAACCAGAATTGTTAGCCGAAGGCGTACCTGCGATGCATTTATATTTCTTTGGAATCTTTATGATGTCGCTGCAGTTTGCCGGACAGTCCACATTTACTGCACTGGGAAAAGCAAAACAAGCCGTATTCTTCTCCTTGCTGCGAAAGGCAATCATCGTCATTCCACTGACACTGTGGCTTCCGACTGTAGGCGGACTTGGAACAAATGGAGTCTTTCTTGCCGAGCCGGTTTCCAACTTCATCGGCGGAACCGCCTGCTTTGTCACGATGATCTTTACCGTATGGAGAAAGCTGGATGATTCTCTAAAATAATATGACATACTTATTACACAAACCTCATAGTTTTTATAAAGCGAAAACTATGAGGTTTTCTTATGCTCAATTATCTCTGGGCCGGTATGATGATGCTTGGGATTATCTACGCCGCATTTACCGGACGCATGCCCGACATCACCAATGCCGCACTGGATTCTTCTAAGGAAGCAATCACGCTATGCATTACTATGATCGGTATCATGTCCTTCTGGGTAGGGCTTATGGAAATTGCAACAAAAGCCGGCATCATCGAACAGCTTTCTCGAAAGTTGAAGCCACTGATTCATTTCCTGTTCCCAAATCTTCCGGACAATCACCCTGCTGCCACCCACATCACCACGAATATCATTGCTAACATTCTGGGACTTGGCTGGGCTGCAACACCTGCCGGACTGAACGCAATGGAAGAACTGAAAAATCTGGAAGACGACCGCCGCAAATACCACCTCCCGGGAAAAGTGCGCGCTCCCGGAACTGCCAGCAATGAAATGTGCACATTTCTTATCATTAATATATCATCCCTGCAGCTCATTCCTGTAAATGTCATTGCCTACCGCAGCCAGTACGGCAGTATCAATCCTGCTGCCATCGTCGGCCCCGGCATACTGGCGACCGCTATAAGCACATTAGTGGCCATAATATATTGCAAATGTAAAGAAAAACCAGATGCTGGACATTAACACAGCATCTGGTTTCTATAAAATTTTTAATCAAGGTGAAATTTTTCTAATAACTCTTCCCTAAATTTAGCATCTGTAGCTACTTTCAAAATATCATCTTGGCGTCCCAATTGATTCAACTTTACAATCAATTCTCCCATTTGTTCAAAGCTTTCCTGCCTGCTTTCTTCTCGTTCCTGCCTCATATGTTCTTCTTCATCATACTCAAATATGCTCACCCTTAACACCTATGCTCTGTTCTTCCTTAAAAACTCCGCAAGAATACCATTTTTGATACATTCGTCAATTGCCTTTTCCACAGCTTCCGGGAATGACATTTCCTGCTGATATTTGCGGACTATATCTACAAATTTCACATATTGATATAATGTCGGACTTTTTTCTACCATTTCCTCATTGTATCCAGGATTTATATTTATGAATCGGATCCTCAGTTCCAAATCCAGTTCTTCCGACTTACTTTCATAAGCATCGGATAAACGTAAAACACTCTGTTCCGGCATCTTGTCTGTTCCATTATAAAATACCACAAATCTCGGTTCGGGAATCTTAATTAACTTCCGTCCATACAGATTATCCCCAAATACATACGCCATATAAACGCAAGCCACATATGCCAGATTCCGTAATGGCATGTTAGGATTCGGCGTTGATTGATGTTCATATAAAACCAGCTGTGTTCCCAATATAAATGACACATCATTCTTCATACCTAAATAAACTGCATTTTCCAACGTTGTTATAATCAGTTCGTCTGGATTATCGTACGAAGTTCCATTCATAGCGTTGTAAACTTCCAGTGCAACTTTGGGATCCTTCAGCAACATTCGGAACACCCGGTCTTTGTACTCGCGATTTGGATATCCAAATACTTGTGCCATTTTCTTAAAGGCTTTTTCCATATTTTGTGAGATTCTTCTGTTATCCGTTTTTCTGTCCCTTACTGCCTTCATACTTTTTGTCATTCAGTATCCTCCTTCTTCTGTGATTGAAAGGACTCTCCTCCTGACTTTTTCTAAGTTTTCTAAAAATCCCTTCTGCTTGTTCATTGTGATAATTCAAGCATTGAAAATTCCTAGAAAATGTATTGAAATTAGAAATGGTACAAACCTTCAAGATCTTGGAAATATAATGCTTGAAAGAAGTGTACCACAGTCGATATATTATGTCTAGATGTTCTTCTAAAATTAATATAGTCAGAATTGTATCCAAATTGATTTATTCAACTAATATTGCATTCATGTAAAATAGTGTGATTTTTGTCTTATTTTTCACACTAAACTGCACGAACTTTTCTTTATTTTTTACATTATTCTACACATAAGCACTTCATTGGTCTGACTTAATTGTCTTTATTAAACCTCCAGCTCCCGCGGATCTACCCCCTGTTTCTTCAGCTTCAGATACACAATTTCCCGGAACAGTGCATATGCCACCGACACGATCGGTATAAATATCAGCATTCCGACTACTCCCATAAGGCTGCCTCCGATGCTGACCGCTGCCAGCACCCAGATGGACGGCAGCCCTACAGAATTACCTACTACATGCGGATAAATCAGGTTCCCTTCTATCTGCTGGAGCACAAGAAACAACACGATGAACATAAGCGCCTTCATCGGATCGACCATGAAGATTAAAAATGCTCCCACCGCACAGCCTAAGAATGCTCCAAAGATCGGTATCAGTGCGGTAAATGCGATAAAGATTCCCACCAGCAGTGCATACGGCAGCCGGAAGATCGTCATGGCCACTACGAACATGCTTCCAAGAATCACAGCCTCCAGGCACTGTCCGGTCAGGAAGCTTGAAAATGTACTGTAAGTCAGGGAAGAGACTTCCACCACAGCCTCCGCACGACCTCTTCGTACGAATGCAAACAGTACCTTTTTCGCCTGAATTCCCAGTTTTTTCTTCTGCAGCAAAATATAAATTGCAAATACAAAAGCTATGACAAATGTCGAAACTCCGCTGATAATGCTTTTTGCGGCGGTGAGTGTCGAATTCAACATATTTCCTGCACCATTTTTCAGGAAATCAATCAGCGTCTCCACAATCTTGTCCCAGTCAAACTGTATACTGTTGATCAGTTCGACAATCTCCTTGTTTCCATGAAAGACCTCTTTTCCCCATGCCTGTGCATGCGGGATGAACTGGGTAATGCTCTGTCCTAGATTGCCAAATGTATTTACAAGCTGCGGTACAACGCCAAAAATCACTATCCCCAACACGCCAACTACAATACAAAGTACGCTCAACAAGCTCACTGGTCTTGCCAGTTTATCTGCCACTTTATTTTTTCTTACTTTCTCCGTAAACAGATGCCTCTCGATAAAATTCATCGGTACATTCAGTACAAATGCAATGGCTCCTCCAAGCAGAAATGGAAAGATTAGATGTCCTACATATCCCAGTACTTCCAACACCTCTTCATATTTCCACAGCACCACGATCAGCAGTGCTGTGAACAAAATCAGCTCCCGGATTTTCCGCATATTTTCCTTGTTCAGCTCCATACAATTCCTTCCTTCATTAAGTATCCTGTCAAATCCTCTATTTCTTTCTCGTTCTGATCCATTTCAGCAACTGAATAATCGGCAGATTCAAAAGCGCAAGGCCATATACAGTCATCAACTGTGCTACCGTCAGTGTCTGCACTTTGAACATTCCCTGAAGTGCCGGGATCATCAGTACGCCTGTAATCAAAAGCCAGCCAAGTACAAATGCTCCGATCAGATAAATGTTATTCCAGAATCTTCTTTTGAAGATGACTGGTTTATTTGCTTTACAGTTAAATCCGTGAACCAGACGGCTGCTGCAAAGTGTTCCAAATGCCATCGTACTTGCCAGCACTGCATTTCCATCGCGATATCCGATCATAAATGCTGTCATGGTCATGATTCCGATACACAGACCTTCCACTCCGATGCTTGTAAGAAATGGTTTTGTCAAAATGGACTCTCCCATGGCACGTGGTTTTTCTTTCATCACTTCCGGATTGTGCGGCTCCAGTCCAAGCGCAATCGGCAAGCTGTCTGTCAGAAGGTTGATGAACAGCAGATGTACCGGTGCAAATGGAACCGGCAGACTTGCAAGTGATGCGTACAAAACTGCAAGAATCGCTGCAAAATTTCCGGAAAGCAGGAACTGAATCGCATTTTTAATATTCTGATAAATGTTTCGTCCATTTTCTACTGCCTTGACGATTGTTGCAAAGTTATCATCCGTCAGCACCATAGCTGCCGCATCTTTTGCCACTTCACTTCCCGTGATTCCCATGGCAACTCCGATATCCGCCTGCTTCAGTGCCGGAGCGTCATTCACTCCGTCTCCCGTCATTGCCACAATATTTCCACGCTCCTGCCATGCCCGCACGATACGGATCTTGTGTTCCGGTGAAACTCTTGCGTACACAGAAATGTTCGGTACGAACTCCTGGAGTTCTTCGTCCGTCATATCTTCGATGACCGCACCTTCACAGGCTTCCGACATATTTTCCAGAATTCCGATCCGTTTGGCAATAGCCGCTGCTGTTACTTTATGGTCTCCTGTAATCATGATTGGTTTGATTCCAGCCTTGATACATTCCGCAACTGCATCTTTAGACTCCACTCTCGGCGGATCCATCATGGAAATCAGTCCCAGGAATGTCAGGTCATTTTCATCATTTAATGCAAGCCCCTGCTCCTGTTCCATCGTCTTAAATGCAAATGCAAGAACTCGCAGTCCGTTTTCTGAAAAATGTTTATTCTGCACTTCAATTCTGACGCGGTCTTCTTCTGTAATCTTTCTTAGAGTATCTCCATCCTGAATGTGGCTCATACGCTCAAGAAGCACATCGACCGCACCTTTTACGACCATAACGTACCGTCCGTCTATAAAATGCTCCGTGGACATGAGTTTTCTGTCACTGTCAAACGGCACCTCGGAAAGCCTTGGGTACTCCTCACGTACTTGTGCATAATCTACTCCCAGAAGACTGCCAAGATTAATAAGAGCCGTCTCCGTCGGATCCCCGATTTCCTGACCATCATGATTTGTAGAATCATTGCAAAGCATACTGAACATCAGTAACTCTTGCTGTGCCAGATCCTTCAGATCAATCTCTTCGGAACAGACACTCGCACCATTTACATAATAATTTTCCACAGTCATTTTATTCTGCGTCAAAGTTCCAGTCTTGTCAGAGCAGATGATTGACACACTGCCAAGTCCTTCGACTGCCTGAAGCTTACGGATGATCGCATGCTCTTTCGCCATCTTCTGTGTACCAAAGGAAAGCACGATGGTCACGATAGAACTAAGCGCCTCCGGGATAGCTGCCACCGCCAGCGCTACCGCAAATAAAAACGCATTTACAATCGATTCTCCGCGGATCACGCTGATTGCAAATAAAATTCCGCAAAATACAAGAATCGTAATAGACAACTTCTTACCAAAATCATCCAGATTCTTCTGAAGCGGTGTCTGCTTCTCTGATGCATTTTTCAGAAGCCCGGCAATCTTACCGACCTCCGTACTCATTCCGACTTCCGTTACTTCAAATGATGCTCGTCCATAAGTCACGAAGCTTCCGGAAAATACCCGGTTCGTCTGATCTCCGAGTGCTGCGCCCTCCGGCACTTCATCTAAAGATTTCTCCGCCGGGAGACTCTCGCCGGTCAGTGCGCTTTCATCTACCTTAAGACTTGCAACAGTAAGCAATTTCCCATCTGCCGGGATCAGATTACCAGCCTCTACAATCACCTCATCACCGACTGTCACTTCTCTTGCCGGTATCTGCATGAGTTGTCCGTCACGCATGACTTTTGCGTCTGGTGCCGACAGCTGCTTCAGACGAATCAAGGACTGTTCCGCCTTCACCGTCTGTCCTGTTCCAAGAATTGCATTCATTGTAATCACAACAAAAATAACAATTGCACTCTCTACGTCTCCGAGAAATCCCGAAACTACCGCTGAGATAATCAGGATAATGACAAGAAAATCCTTGAACTGATCCAGAAATATCCGGAAAGTACTCCTCTTCTTTCTCTCTTCCAGCTCATTCGGTCCATATTTCTTCAGATTCTCCTGCGCCTGTTCTTTTGTCAACATAATTTCTACCTCCTCCTATGCCCATTTATCGCTCAGATGGTGCACAAAAGTAAAAAAATAGAG
>ERZ772812.1813-NODE-1813-length-14824-cov-5.248020_pt1 | contig 14824 bp, 7 predicted proteins | sample MGYA00511343_ERZ772812 | MGnify/ENA primary metagenome ERZ772812 (study PRJEB29015, sample SAMEA2737706) | human gut metagenome | biome: human gut; feature: human-associated habitat; material: faeces | place: China | collected 2012 ...
TACTGGAGATTCCCGTACCTGTTTGTATGGGATAATTCTGGGGAGAGTTTAGGTTATAATGTAAGTGAGGGGGGATGGATTGTGATTTATACATTGAAAGAAATCCAAGAACGTGTTGCCCCCATTATTGGGAAGTATCGCATTCCGGCTATGTACCTGTTTGGCTCCTACGCAAGAGGGGAGGCGAGGGAGGAAAGCGATTTGGATTTTTTGGTGGATACGACTGGAACGGAGTTGACTTCCCTGTTGAAGCTCGGAATGCTGTACTGCGATTTGGAAGCTGCGTTTGAGAAGGAGATTGATATCATAACCGTTGGAGCAATCATGCAGGAGCCAGCTATGCCCAGCGACATGGATTTCAAGAATACAATCCTGAATGAAAGGGTGCAACTTCATGATGTCGCCTGATTTACAACGAATTAAACATATACGGGACTACTGTGTAGCGATTTCGATGACGATAAACCGCTATGGGAATGCTTTTGAGATTTATGCTTCGGATGCAGATTACCAGCGTTCTATCAGTTTTTCGATTCTACAAATCGGTGAATTGAGTGGAGGCTTGTCTGCAGAATACCGCCAAGCTACAGCGGACCGGGTGCAGTGGGGTCCGATGAAAGCTATGCGAAATTTAGTTGCCCATAATTATGGCAGGATGGATCAAGCAATTATCTGGGAGACTGCTCCGGTGTCACACATCATTGTAAATCCTACAACAGAGCAGGAAATTAGAACGAGCTCCGACTCTTGACAAGGAAGCAAAGCGTGGTATAATAAATATAGAGAGGGCGTTGCCGGTAGACGGTTAGCCCCCCGTTGAGTTACGAGAAGTAACCGCTCGGTTGGTAGCTGGGGCGGTTACTTCTTTTTTGTGATCTGATAAATCAGACCGGCGAAGGAGATGAAGATTATAATTAACTGAAACAGCTCATCATAAGTAACTACACTCACATCGACCACCCCCTTCCAAAGAAGACAGGGGGCGAGAAGCGTCACCCCCTGTATGTCGGGGGCCAAACCGCCTACCGTTACTGGCAGCGCCCGGTTCCTTCCGGAACCGGCTTTATTTTAGCAGATCTGTCATATGTTTTCAAACAAAATGGAAGGAATGATTCACAGCAAAGAAACAATTGACCATGGGCAGCCTGTTTGATGGGATCGGAGGGTTTCTCCTGGCTGCTATCCGGAATGGAATCCTCCCTGTATGGGCCGCGAGATTGAAGCCTTTCCCATTGCAGTGACCAGGCTTCGGTTTCCGAATATGCTCCATGTGGGGGATATCACCAAATTGAATGGAGCCGGGCTGCCGCCTGTAGACATCATCTGTGGAGACAGTCTGTGCCAGGATCTTTCCGTGGCCGGAGCAAGGGATGGATTAGCTGGTTCCCGTTCCGGCCTTTTTATGGAGCAGACCCGGATCACAAGGGAGATGAGAGATGCGGAACAAGTACGAGGCCGGACAGGTATCCATGTTCGACCCCGATTCTTATTGTGGAAAAGTCATCCCTGTGGGCCAAACCCGCAGCGTCTTCCAATTTGCACCAAAAGCCAGTCACGCCAGGAAACAAACCCAGTTGTTTCCTGGCGTGATAAATTGCAGCGGGTTGTCAGCTCAGGAGCAATTCACTGACACGCTCCATAAGCCAGGAAATGAAGTCCGAATTGACCTTGTAATACACATAAATGCCGCGCCGTTCTGAGGTAACAAGCCCCGCCATCACCAACTTTGTCATATGGTGGGACAGGGTAGTAAAGGAAAGTCCCAGCTTATCTGTTAGCTCTTGGACATATACTTCTTCATTTTTTAACATGGTAAGAATTTGCAATCGCACAGGATCGCCAATGACCTTTATGCAACTGGCAATATCTCGCAATGGAATTTCTCGCTTCTGGTAAAGTTTTGCTGCATCATACAGAACACTGATTTCCAAATGGTTGCACAGTTGGGTGCTGTTGGACAACTGATAGGTTATGGTATAGTACTCATCAATGATAAACAGGCGAGGGTAAAGCTCCAGTACCTGAGCAGATGGGTCATAGACCGGCACTGCCTCTTCTGTGCCGAAAACCTCCTCCGGCTGCTTCTCCTGGTAGGCTTCCGCAAACCGTTCCAGAAGGGGGGTGTATACCGGCGCACTGCTTACTATGGCCGTTACAACCGGCTTCAGCATTTCCGCTAGTTCGTCGGCGTATTGGTTGAAATTGCGCACAATACCCAGTATGCGAAAGCGTTCTGCATCTGAGGCTGGGAATTCCTGAATATAGTCATAGAACGCAGCCAGATCTTTGCACTCCTTCGTCAGCCAGCCTTCATTGGGCAGGGAAAATGCCAAACGGGCGAAGAAAATGATCTCTTCTTGTGAACGTTGCTTAACACGAGTACAATGCTCCACTAGGTCGGATGGTGCATCCGGGGCAAAGGGATTTGGCATCATGATGGCGGTAGCCAAATTGGCGCTATAAGCCCGTCGGCTCCGTGGAGGCATGTCCCCCAGAGCATCAAAAAAGAAATGTATCCGCTCTTCATCCACCTGACTGCTAGTAGCGTCCAGAGTCTTTTCCAGTTCCTCCAACGGGCCAAACAGAGAATCGATACTTTCCCGGCTTTCCGGATATTGTTCCCGCATTCGTTTGATGGACGCTGACATGGGGCGGCCATTGGCACGTCTGGTATAGTACAGCAGTGCATCAGCAATAGAATTTACCTCACTGTGTACATGTATCACCTTTTTTTCTGCTGGTTGTTCCATTGGTTGACCTCGCCTCCGGGCTCTGATTTTATGTAGGCCTTGCCTTGCATAATAACTATAATCTTATTTTAGATTTTGTCAAACAACTGACACAAAGCTTCAGCGCCAGGAGGACAATAACACGGATGAAATTCTCTCCATTGGTCAGGAACACCTGTGTCAGTTTGCCATTGGGTATTCTCCTTTTCACGATATTCCCGGCGGAGCCAGTTCTATATCCGTGCGGCGTACCACGAAGGATACTCAGTACAGAGAGTAGAAGCAATTTGACAATTTTAATAAGCAAGGTCTGCCCGTGCGGCCGTTTCTGGCAGTGCACCGTGCTGTCTCACTTAACTACCCTAAGTATAGCAGTTCAGCTTCAATTTTACAAGATTTTTTATTTCCTTTTGTACACATGTGCCCGTCCCCATTTTTGCCATCCATATAGCGCTGCATCAAGCTACTAGATCACCGGCTTAGATATCTGTGTACACCTCCTGTTCCGGCGCAACCTATATCAGCAAAAATTTATTATGTAATTGTGTTACAACAACATATTAAATACATGATAGTCAAATAGCGGCGAACTCTTCCCTCCATTGCCCCGGTATCTCTGTTCCGGCTCCAGCAGCCCGGCCCCTCGCAAATCCTTCATGGTGGGCGCATTGCGAAATAGCATTTTCTAAAATTGTCCCTAATATTTTAGCGGGAGAAGGCACGAATTTCTGTGTTTTCTCCCGCTATCTTTCACTTTTAGAACGGGGTCTGTTACAAGAAACGCATTTTGCAACAGACCCGTATTTTGCCAAAATGGCTTCCACCAGCTCTACCTTGTTTGCATAGGCCACTTTCCTGTTCCCTCTTTCCGGGGCGGTATAGGGCTCCCCAAATTGGATGCCCCAGTGGAAAAATAGCTTCAGCCGGACCTTACAGGGCTGGAAAAAGGGTGAGCAGACCACCTCTCCAAAGGGACGCATGACCGCTATCATGCTCCTTCTTTGTATTGTAGCTTAGGCAGGAGATGGAAAGGAAGCCGGACTGGCTGTCCGGCTTCCTTGTCCCAATATATTGTAAAAGGAGAAGTATCAGAAGTTTTGATCCAGAATCGTCATCAGCTTGGCCAGCTGAGCGCGGGTTAAGGTATCCTTGGGCTGCAGCGTGCCGTTGGGGAAACCCTCAAAGAGATTTTTTGCGGTAGCCCAGGCAACGGCCGTCTTGGCATAGCTGGAGATCTTGTCTGCGTCTTTGTACATAGACAAATCGGCGCTTTCTGCAGACTCTACCTCCAGGTATTCGGTGACAAACCGGTACAGGAAGGTGGCGGCCTGCTCCCGGGTTACGTTGGAATTGGGGGCAAAGCGGGTTTCGGTTATGCCTTTGGCAATCCCCACATCCTGGGCCCAGGCTATGGCGTCGGCATACCATGCGCCTTCCGCAACGTCGGTGAAGGTAGAACCCTCGCCGACTTCGGGGGAAGCGGCCAAGCGGTACAGGGTCGTCACCAGCATAGCCCGGGTGGTGGTGCCATTAGGGACAAACCGGTGATTTCCCATGCCATTCATCAGATTGTTGCCAATCACATAGTCCGTGTACTCATGATACCACTGTGTGGTATCCAGGTCAGCAAAAGCTTGGGAGGGGCACTTGTGGGCGAGGGCTACAGCAATGGATTCGGTGGTGTCCACAGTTTGGTCGCCCCGCTCGGTGCAGTGAATCCGAATCTCCGTATCGCCAGTGGCGCCGGTTTTGACCTGGAAGGTCAGCAGAGCCAGAGTTTCGTTGTCGGGCAATGCATTGGCAGCGGCATATGCGAGTTCCACGGCACCATCCGCTTCTCTACTGGCGGAAACCTCCAGAGGACTGGCGATGTCAGCCAAGACCAACTTCGCACTGTCGTAGGAGATGGTCGCGCGGCCGTTGGTGGACACCTGACCGGCAGTGACTGCAACGGTGACGGTGCCTTTGGCCTCATCATAAGAGCCCGTACTGTTGGGCAGGATTTCGGGATGGGCCTGGGACTCCGTCAAAACGGCAGACTGGAGGCCACCAGAGATACGGTTTTCCTGCTGAAGCTCCATGGTACCCACGGCAGCAGTGGCGGTAGCTTGGGACTGAGACAGATCCACCAGGTTCTGGGAGACGTTTTCGGCGCCTTCCAACTGGAACAGGCCACACACCGGCCATACCTCAGTTCCGAAGGTGCCCAGCCGGTACACATCGTCCGTACCCTCGCAGTCCCAGGCGATCAGCTCTGTGCAGCTCTGGCTTTCCGAATATTTGCTCCAGAACAGATACTGGCCGTCATAGTACAAAGAGCTGAAATAGGGTGCATCTGTGGAAATGTTCAGATTCTTCAGTAAGGCGTTTTGCTTGCCGTTGAAGTAGCTGTACTGACCATCGATAGTAGCAAAGCCCTCCAGGAACACATTGCCCTCCTGATCTAGCAGGAAAAAGGTGTCGATATAAGCGTCATATTCCTCGTTGTACTGACTGCCGCCGTAGGCAATGCCGATCAGATTGGCGCTATTGTGCCACTCCCAGTAACCGCTGTAAGCGCCAGTTTCTTCATCAATCATCAACACATAGGGACCATAGACGGCCAGCATACAGTCCAGGTTGGGGGCATAGGCAAGGTCAGCATAGAAAATTTCGTCAGAGCCGCCGATGAGGGTGGCCTCAAAGGTGTCAGGGTCGATTCTGTAGTAGTCCGAAAGCTGATTTGTCAGATCCATAGTGGCGCCATAGAGACAGCCATCGGCGCCATAGGCTACGGCGGCGAAGTCCTGTTGGCAGGGATTGCTGGTCAGCTTCGTGTAATTGGGCAGATCGTTTGCGTGGAAAGCGCCCCACCAGATGTCCCCGTCGCCGTCCCACACCAGGCCGTTCAGGGCTTCCGAAACCTCCACCACCTCCAGGGTGCAGGCGGCGGTTTTGGTTGGGTCCAGCTTAGCAGCTGCGGTGATGGTAACGGTACCCGCCGACTTGGCCGTCACCTTGCCGTTCGGGTCCACGGTTGCCAGAGCCTCGTCGGAGCTGCTCCAGACAACGGAATCATCTGTGACCGTCCAAGGCAGCACCTTTGCCGACAGGCGCAAGGTCTCGCCGGACAGGAGTCTGGCCTCTGTCTGACTCACGGACACGTTGTAGACCGTATCGGTGCCCCGGAACAGCTGGTCATCGTACTGCTCCGGCAGGATGTACAGACCTACGACCGCAAAGGGAAGGGTACGCACAAGGCTCGCCGTCGCGTTTTGGATATCAATTTTCAACAGCTGGGTCTGTCCCTCCGAGCAGTAGGCCCAGTAGAGTGTGTCCTCGTTGTGATCCCAGGCCAGGGAATTGAGGGCCCGGGAGGTGTAGGCACCCATGTCGCCCAGGGTCGTGGGCTGGGCAAAGGTGTCGGCGGTGAAGCTGTAGAGAATACCGTTGCCATAGCCCACACCATAGAAGGCGCCCTGGCCGTCGATGGCCAGATTGTACATATCCTCTCCCAGCTCTCCCAGCACCGTCATAACGCCGGTGAGCATATCGACGGTACACAGGTAGGGAACCCGCTGCCGGTTGGCGTCGGAGTAGTAGAGACCGTAGAGTTTGCCATCTTGTTCGTTGTAGGCCAGGTCCCGGAAGTCCTTGATAGGCGCCTCCTGTGCGTCCAGGGTGGCAACGGCCGTAAAGTTACACAGGTCCTCATCCTCTGCCACCATGAAGCGGTTTTCGCTGTCCACCGCGAAGACGTAGCCTCCCGCGAAAGCAGCGGCTTTGATGTTGTTGTCCGCCATATCGCCCAGCCGTGTTTCGGCACCAGATTGGTTGAAGCCCACCCAGTTGTAGTAGGCGTTGCCATATTGGGTCGTGCGGTTGAAAGCGGTGAAATAAGGTCTCGCTTCGCTGCCCGGCAGATCCAGCGTCACCTCATAGGTGGTAGCGTTGCGGGCGTAGTCATAAACGGCAACCAGGAACTTCTTGCCGGACACGCCGTCCAGGGGAAGTTCAACCGTTACATCCTTGCCAGGCTCCGCCTGGTTAGGCACTACGCTGGACAGAATGCGGATGCCGGAGCTGTTCAGCAGAGCCACGGCCGCCACATACTGATTGTCCGAGGCAGTAATCCGGAGGCGGTTACGTTCAATCTGGCTTGCATCCACATCTTTCATCACCGGATCGGTGCTATCAATGGTGAATTGGGTTGAGAGATAAGCGCCATGGCCCAATGCTTCCCAGTTATAGGTTCCGTCCTGGTTTCGGTAGTATTCCGGGGCCGTAATGAGAGAGATTTCCACCGGTGTTCCATCGGGGAGGGGCTTGCCGCGGCTGTCCGTGCCAGTCCAGGCCACATCCACACCCCAGCGCTGATTCACCCAGACGCCCTGGTTGGGGAAGTAATAGGCAGGACTGACCAGGCCCAGCTCATCTGCCACATAGATTTCGCCGGTTTCCGGGTTCCGAATTTGCAGCAGACTGCTTCCGGCCGTTCGAATCTGGGTGAAATAAAGACTCTTCAGAGTATCGCCGCTAAGGTTGTTAAAGGCGTTGCGCTGGGGCAGATAGGTCTCCTCTTCGGCCAGGGGGTTGCCGCCAAAGAGGTACTCCCCGCTGATTCCATCGTAGGAAATGGTCATCAAATTGGTATCGTTGATGCCCAAATAGGGAGCCCGGGTGCTGATGCCATAGCTGCGCTCCAGTGCGGTGTCCACATCATACATGGAGGCATCTGTCCAGCTACCGTAGAAGCCCAGCACTGGAATGGAGTGAATCTCCTCTCCCTGCACCGCCTCGGCATAGACGAAGGCCTCGATGTATGCGCCATTGGGGGTGGCCTCGTCCAGATAGGCCTTCACCTGGTCGGGCAAAGTCAGGGTCACTTCTACCGGTACGGAGCCGCCGGCTGGCACGGTGATGCAGGCCTGATCCTCCAACAGAGCCAGCAGCACATGGGCGTCATAGGTATTGACCTTGCCGTCACCGTTTATGTCGCCATCGGCGTTCAATTTTGTTTCGTTGCCCAGCAGATACTCCAGCAGGAAGTCCGCGTCCTGCTGGTTGGTTTTTCCGTCGCCGTTTAAGTCGTAGACCAGTACATCGTCACCGGACAAGACGGGGTTACCGCCGGAAGTGAAGCCGGCGTCCACCGCCAAGGCCCTTGTCTGGGTGTCCAGATACCGATAGCCGTTGTCCTCGAACACATCCTGGGTAAACAGATCGGTGCGCAGGACGTAGGACAAGGGGGAATCCGTGAGATTGTGGAGGGTGAAGGAAAAACTGTAGCTGCCGGTGCGGTCCGGGTCATCCCCCAGCTCCGCCTTGACCTTGCCATCAGGCTGGCCGTCCACCAGAACATACGCCTGAGCAGCCAGGGCGTCATCCACTTTGGCAAGCCCCGCGCCTTGCTTCAGCAAAGAGTAGTACCCGCCAGAAGCCTCCTCATACAGAGGTTGGGCGGTAGACATCAGCAGGCTATGAGCCAACACTCTGGGGCTGACGCCTGCCTTTTCCGCCAGACCGGTTTCCCGAAAATACTGCATCAGCAGAGCAGTCAGGCCAGTAACCTGAGGCGCGGCCATGGAGGTGCCGGACATCAGGAAATACTGGTCAGTATCCTTCACCTCACCATTGACTGAGAGGATGCTGCCGCCGGGGGCGGTGAGTTCCGGCTTCAGGGACAGGTCGCCGGGGACGCCCCAGGAGCTGAAGTCGCTCATGTTGTAGCTACCGCCGTAGAGGCCCACGGCGTTCCTGGCGCAAATCTTCAGGCTGCCGGTGTAGTAGGTCTGACCATCGGCAGTTTTCGCTTCACTGGCGGCTGCTTTCACCGCATCAGCTTGACTCCGTGTCAGGGACACGCAGGGAGCGGCATACATATAGCCAGTCAGGTTCATACCGAAAACGCCTGCCGCGTTGTTGTAGACCACCACGGCCGCAGCGCCCTTAGCCACAGCGTTGTTGGCCTTTTGGGCAAAGTTTAGGCCGCCGCCTCTGGAGCAAAAGACCACCTTGCCGTTCAAGTCAATCCCGTCAAAATCCGTCTCCGCGCCGAAGCCGTTCACGTACACAAAGGGATACTCTGTGCCGGAGCCGTCCTGGGTCTGATCCAGGTTGGACATGGCCTGATTTCCGAAGTCAGTGCTTTCATAGTAGATGAGAGCCTGGTCATTCACCAGCAGATGGGGGCCGATGGCACCAGCGGAATCCACGGAGGCCACGGTCAGGGTGTTGGTATAGGTGCCGGGAGAGCCGCCGGTGGCGAAGCTGATATCATCGTTGTACAGATAACCGCCGGTGGCGGATTTCACCGCCCAGTGGTTGGAGTTACCGGCAGAGACAGCCACAACTGTGTCGGTTGTGGAAAGGTAGTCTAGAAGTTCGGCGTACACACTCGTGTTGTTGTAAACCTCTCCCGGCATGTTGGAGCCCAGAGACAGGTTCACCGCATCGCAGTCTAGAAGGATAGCGTCCTCAATGGCAGCCATGTAGTCGGATTCTGCGATGCCGCCGCCCACACCGGCTACCTTCAGGGTGATGATCTGGGCGTCGGGGGCCGCGCCGCTTACGAAAACCGTATCGGCAGCGCGGAGATAGCCGTCCGCTTCGGGAATGTAGCGGTTGGCCGCGGAGATACCGGCCACATGAGAGCCATGGCCGCCGAAGTTGTCATAGTCGTGGGTGATGCGCAGATTTGTATCCACATAGTTGTAGCCGAAGGGCAGCTTTTCATTGAGGTACAGATCCTCTGCCGTCAGTTGGGGGGAACGCTCATGAACATTCAGCTGGGGAAGCACCGCCGCCAGTTCCTCCACATCCAGGAGATTCAGCGATGCCAGATACGCCTCTTGGGACAAGCCGGCTTCCTCTGCATTCTCCTTCAGGGCGTACAGGAATGCACCGTTGTCAAAGGACTGGTGGTCCGTGTCCGTACCGGTGTCAATGATGGCAACCCGGCTGCCCGCGCCGGTGTAGCCCTGCTCCCAGGCCAGGCCTGCCCCAGTCATACCGGAGGAGATGTAGGTTTGGGGTGACACAACGTCCGCTTCTTCCGTGGTCTGAGGTGCGTACCATTGCTCCACGAAGGCGTCCTCCACGCCGGGCAGCTGCCGAATTTCTTCCAGCTTTCCATAGGGTACGTTGGCGGAGATGATGTTTCCTACCAGGGTCAAGTTCCACACCACGTCCAATGCTCTGCCTCCCAGCACCTGGGCGGAGATGGTCTGCGCCATCGTCTCCTGTGCTGTCCGCAAGCTGTCCTGGTAGGCCATGGCCTCCTGGTTTCGGGCAATGCCCATGGTGGCATAGCCCGCCTGGACGGTGGATTTTTCCGCCAGAACAATAGAGACGCGGACAATGTCAGTTGCCTGATAGCCTGTTTCGGAGGGGATCTCCTCTACCTGACGGTCTGTCAGGTCGGGAGCAGGGGCGTTGATGTCCACCTCTTGCCAGTGTACACCAGCTGCCCGGACAGGTACCGCATAGCTCGCCAGAAGACAGACCGCTAAGAAAAAGGCGGCAAGCCGGGAAAGGATGGGGTTTTTCATGAATGCTTCTCCTTACATTGTATATTTGCCATTTGGGTGGCAGACCCTATATGCTCCGGCGCAGGATGCCGGGGATATACAAAAGTCACGGGCCGTCAGGTCAGAACCGTGTGATCGATTTGCGCAATGAGCCAGCGGAGGAACTCCGTGTTGGTTCGGTAGTACACATAGATGCCCCGACGCTCGGACGTCACCAGCCCTGCCATCATCAGCTTGGTCATATGGTGGGACAGCGTGGTAAAAGACAGGCCCATTTTCTCCGTCAACTCCTGGACATAGACCTCCTCGTTCTTCAGGAGCGCCAGGATTTGCATCCGCACCGGGTCGCCGATGACCTTCGTATAGGAAGCCAACTCTTTCAGAGGCATGTCCCGTTTGCGATACTGCCGGGCCGCGTCCCAGAGAACGCCTATTTCCACATGGTTTCGTTTCGGCGCGTCATTCTCAATTTGATAGAACATGGTAAAACGCTCGTTGATGGAAAAGAGACTGGGGTACAGATCGATCACTTCCGCCGCGTGTTCAAAAAGGCGGGCATCTTGCTTTAACAGGGCCTCAGCGTCTATCGCGCCGTATGTCTGTCCGAACCGGTTCAGCAGAGGCTCATAAAGGGAGGCATTTTCCTGAATGCAGGCCACTATGGGCCGCAGCAGCTCCGTCAGCTCGTCTACATAGCTGGGAAAGTTGCGGACAGCTCCCAGAATCTGATACCGCTCTTCGTCCGTGGCGGGGAAATGGGCGATGTAATCGTAGAAGGTGGAGAAGTCGCTGCATTCTCGGATGTGCCAGCCCTCGTTGGGAATGGCGAAAGTCACTCGAGCCTGAAAGATGACTTCCGCTTCCGAGTAATGTTTCAGTTCTTCCCGGTAGCTATCCAGGTCATGAAAATGGGGGTAGGCAATAACGCTGGGCATGAAAACGGTGGAGGCAATGTTGGGGCAGTGGGAGCGGTTCTGCTCGGTGTGGTCTCCCAGCATACAAAAAAAGAAACGTAGCCGGGAGGCGTCCAAATGACTGCTGGCCGTGTCCAGCCTGCGTTCCAGCTCCTCCAGAGGCCCGAACAGAGCGTTGATATTCTCCCGTCGCTCTGGATACTGCTCCCGCATCTCCTGAATGGAGGCGGAGAGTGGCCGCCCATTGACCAGCCGGGCGCAGTAGGACAAGGCGTCCACCACCGGATGGATGGTTTTATGTACCGCAAGCTCCCGCTTCCGTGGGGCCAATTGGTTCATTGCATCTGTACCTCCCCATATACCATGGCAGGCAGACCGCCTGCCAGAGGCAATATCACGGTTTTTAGTATACAGGCCTGTCCTACCTTTGTCAAGATGAATTTAGGTATTGACTGCAGGTACGCCTTTATGTATAATTAGAGCGTAGTGATGCTTGCTAGTACGTCACTATAAAATTTGAAATACGGAGGACCACAAAATGAGAAAACACAGAATCCTAGCGGGCATTCTGGCCGTGGCACTGGTTCTGTCCCTTGGCGGCGTAAATATTTCCGCCGCAACGGGCAGTCCCATGACAAACGCGGCGGAAGTGCCGGTTCCCGAAGGCTACTGCGAACAGGACTACCTGAAGATGTACGCCTTTCTGGAAATTGCCGACGCCGACGGCGTCAAAAATGGTACGAAGCTCAACAAGAACTACGACCCCATGGATCCCACGACTTGGGGTACCACCAATGAGAACTACGAACCCGAGGATCCCATGACCTGGGGTGCCGGTCAAAACATCACCTGGGATGAAGTGACAACCGGTGAGGGCGAGGATGAAGTCACGGTGCGGTATCTGTGGATCTTCAATGCACCGGCTTCCGATCTGTGCGGCCCGCTGGATCTGTCCGGCTGTAAATTTCTGCAGGAGGTGTACGTGCAGAATAACGCCCTGACCCAGGTGAATGTCTCTGACTCCGCAATTTGGGAGTTGGACTGCAGCGGCAACCGGCTGACTGAGCTGAACGTATCCGGCTGCGGTTATCTCATGAACCTGGTGTGTGGCAACAACCAGCTCACTGCCCTGGAGCTTGCGAACTGCCGCCGGCTGGCCACTGTAGATTGCAGTGGAAATCAGTTGACTGCTCTGAACCTCTCCGCCACCAATGCGCTACTTACCCTCAATTGCAAGAACAACCGGCTGTCCACCCTGACCTTCAACAGTATGAGCTATCCGATCCACGTGGACTGCTCCGGCAACCAGCTGACGGAACTGAACACTGACACGATGCAATTTACCCGGTATCTGGACTGCTCCGACAACCAACTCACCAGACTGAATGTGAGAAACTGCTCTGTGGTGGAAACCTTCTCCTGCCAGGGCAACAAGTTGGAGAGACTGGATCTCACCTCCGATGGCAAATACCACGCCCTGAGCCTCAACGCCATTGGGGAAGGTTATGTCGGCTATGCCATGGAGCAGAAAGAGGACGGCGCCACCACGTACACCGTAGTGGCCACCCCTGTGGAGGGCAGCGTGTTCCAGGGCTGGTATACAAACAGAGATTGCACCACCCTGGTTACAACAAATTCCACCATTGACGTTACCGAGATTGCCCCCGCCGATGCTAAGGACTATTACGCCAAATTCGATGAAGGCGGCGGAGCGGTAGAGGTACCCAAGGGCTACAACGTCAACGATTACCTGAAGCTCCGGACATTCCTGGAGCAGACCGATGAGGAGGGCGTGAAGAACGGTTTCAAGCTCAACGAGAATTACACGCCTGACGATGTGACCACCTGGGGCGTCTACGACGAGGAAACGCCCTATTGGAACAGCATTACATGGCAGGATGTCAACGGAGAGCTGCGCATCACCGTAATCAATTTCTATGATTCTGACTTGAGCGGCGAACTGGACTTGTCCGATTGTACCGCCCTTGAGCGGCTGGATTGTGGCCTCAACAATCTCATAAAGCTGAATGTTGCCAACGCAACCAGCCTGGTTACTCTGGATTGTAATACAAACCAGTTGGTCTCGCTGAACGTTTCCGGTTGCGTCAGGCTTGGGGGGCTGTTCTCCAAAGACAATCAGCTGACCTCGCTGGACGTATCCGTCTGCACCGAGCTTGGGCAGCTGGATTGCGGCAACAATCAATTGGCCTCTCTGGATCTCTCCAACAACAGCAGTATCACATGGCTGTTTGTGGAGTTGAATCAGCTGACTGCCCTGGACGTGAGCAATCTGACGCAACTGACGCTGCTAAACTGCACGGATAACCAGCTGAATAGTCTGGATGTAAGCAAGTGTACCAATCTAAGTATGCTGTACTGCTCCCGCAATCCCCTGGGAAAGCTGGATGTCACGAAAAACACCGCGCTATCCACTCTCTGGTGCCTGGACAACGAACTGACCCAGCTGGATGTCAGAAGCTGCACCGGGCTGATGAACTTCATCTGTGACGGCAATCGGCTTACGGAGCTGGATGTCACCAGAAACACGAAGCTATCCACCCTGGGTTGCTCCGGCAATCTGCTGGGCAAAATCGATGTGACGCCCTTGGAGTCTCTGCAAAACTTCTACTGCAACGATGCCGGCCTCACGGAGCTGGACCTCAGCAAGAACAGCTACTTGAAGTACTTGCAATGCAAGGACAATCAGCTCACCAGCCTGGACCTCAGCGGCAACACAATTCTGTCATCCCTGGATTGCGGCAATAACCAGTTGACCGCTCTGGATCTCAGCAACAATACAGGACTGCTTAAACTGCTCTGTAACGGGAATCCCCTGAGCGAGATTGATGTGACACACAACGTGGGACTCTGGGAGCTGGATGTGCGTGACACCCAGATCACCAGTCTGGATCTCAGCCAGAATATCGCCCTTTATGGCGTCAGCACCGACACCGTGCTGAAAGAACTGGACGTGACCGCTACGGAATATATACCTGTCAACCGTCTGGCCGCCGTTGGCAACGGATTTGTGGGCATCACCGCCAGTACGAGCAAACTCGGCTGGACTTACGTCCTGACGGCCGCAGCCGAGGAAGGTGCGAAGTTTACCGGCTGGTACAGCGACAAGGAATGTACGAAGTTGATCACCGCGGATGAGACTGTTACAATTACAGTATTCGACGGATATGAGGAGCTGGAGGCTCAGGACTACTACGCCAAGTTCGAAGGCGAGTCCGTCCACGAACATACCCCCGGTGCACCTGTCCGTGAGAAGGAGGTTCCCGCCACCTGTACAGAAGATGGCTCCTATGACGAGGTTGTGTATTGCACCGTTTGCAAGGAGGAAATCAGCCGCGTCAGCAAGACCATCCCCGCACTGGGTCATGACTTCTCCGTGAAGGGCGAGACGGTGGCTCCCACTGAGACCGAGGAGGGCTACACCATCTATCAGTGCAGCCGCTGTGACGCCACCGAGCATCGGGACATTGTACCTGCCACTGGCCACAAGTGCCCCTCCCAAGCCTTTGCTGACCTGGATACCGCACAGTGGTATCATGAGTACACAGACTATGTGATTGGCAACAATCTGATGAATGGCATGGGGAATCACCGGTTTGCCCCTAATGGCACCACCACCCGGGCTATGCTGGTGACGACCCTGTACCGCTTGGCC
>ERZ772812.1820-NODE-1820-length-14762-cov-5.027674_pt1 | contig 14762 bp, 12 predicted proteins | sample MGYA00511343_ERZ772812 | MGnify/ENA primary metagenome ERZ772812 (study PRJEB29015, sample SAMEA2737706) | human gut metagenome | biome: human gut; feature: human-associated habitat; material: faeces | place: China | collected 2012 ...
GTCTTTCCATCGTTTTCACAAATTGCAGGTACTGCTGCATCTGTCACCGGTTTATGACCCGTTGCCTTTACCGTTTCCTGTTTCACTAACACTTTACCGCATACAAAACAATGGCTTCCTTCGGTTTTTCCATCGGTTTCACAGGTTGCTGCTACCGCCGCATCCGTTACTGCCTGATGTCCAAGCGCCGAAACATCTTCCGTTCTTGTTTTTTCACAGGTCCTGCAGGTATAAGTTTTTACACCTTTTTCTTCACAGGTAGCTGATTTTGTTATTTTGCCTTCATCCCAATCGTGTCCCGTTGCCTTTACAGTTTTCTGAGCTGTCAGAACTGTTCCACATACAGAGCAGTGACTTCCTTCTGTCTTTCCATCTGTCTCACAGGTTGCTGCTACTGCTGCATCCGTTACTATTTTGTGTCCAAGTGCTGGAATGTCTTCTGTTCTTGTTATACTGCAGGACTGGCAGACATAAGTCTTTACACCAGTCTCTGTACAGGTAGCAGCTTTCGTTACCTTTCCGGCATCCCAGCTGTGTTCTTTTTTCGGTATTGTCTTTCCAGCTTCTATTGTTTTTCCACAGTCCTTGCAGATTTTATCCCCAGTATAACCTTCCTTACTGCAGGTTGCTTCTTTTGCATTCTTTAGTTCAGTGTTCGGATGACCTGTGACCTGTATTGTTTTTGTAGCAAAAAAATCTCCGCAGGCAGCAGTAATATCTGCGCTTCCCTCATGAACACCTGTGACCTTTCCTGTGTTATCTACAGTTGCCGTTTTTACATCAGATGAAGTCCACTTTGCAGCCCCCAGTGTTTCCATCTTACAATTATATACAGTCAGATTAAACTCTGCCTGAACATTGTTCGGTGCTGCAAGAGAATTAAAATCCGGCATACTCGCTGTAATCTTATCTGTTTTTACTTCCACAGTCTGTATACAGTTATCTATGGCCGGTCCTGCACTTTCATCCAAAACAGCACCTGATGTTCCCTGACTATAATCCAGGTTTCTTTGAGAGGTAAACTCCCCGGCAGTGGTTGTTGAATATCCGACATTTGGATTAATAAAGGTCGCAAGACCTACATAAATATTATCCGGATCGATCATCTGTGTATAATGTCCTGTTACTTTTCCGGTATTTCCAACCCAGTCTTTCTTTTCCCTGTACCATTGTTCAATCCCCTGAAGAAATGTCCTGCTTGTATTCCACGCCAGAACTTCTCCCCAGCTCCTGACTCCATTCGGCGAATAAATTGCAAATGCATCATATCCGTTCAGTCTTATATGCTGCCTGTAAACCGACGCTTCTGCCGCACGTATCCTGGCTATGTATTCCAGATCAGAGGACCATTTGATCGGAACATAATCCGAAGATGTCAGATTACGGCTTTCATTTCTTGGATCTTTTATTCCCTCATCACATGCTTCTTTTCGTATCGCATTGATTCGATTCAAAGCATTCTGCATATCGGTGATATAACTTCCCTTTATCCCCAGAAACATCCTGCCAGTTTTTACTGTTGTTACATCCGTTGGCAAGGTTGCATTGGAGCTTCCCCAGTTAATATTTCCACCAAGAGTCGTGCTGGTACCGACTGCTTCACTTTCTGATGAAAAATCTTCTGTAACCGGCTGATCAGAAAAATCCTCCCAGGTATCCTCTGGTATTTCCGATACCCCTGTGTCTTCCTGTTCTTCTGATTCTTCTGGTTCTTCTTCAACATCCACAGTGTCTTCTTCATCATCAGCAAATTCAATTACTGTCTCTTCCTCTGCTGCATAGACCGGTAATGCAAGACTACCGGATACCATAACCGCACTCATCAGAAGAGCTACAAACTTCTTTTTCATTTACAATCCTCCTGATCTTCTCTTTCGTAAATATACTTATTACAGAGTATATTTTACTCTACTCATAGTTTTTGTAAAGATAAATAAACGTATTTATATAACTCCCACAGTAACGATATAAATTCTCTTTTGTTGCGTCCTTAATCGATATGTTCGTTACTTTTTTCATTATCACAAGATTTTCTCATTAAACGAATACGTTCCAGTGTCTCCTGTCGGAATTTTTCTACATTATCTGTCCGTTTACGCACACCAGCTGCTGCAGCATGTCCGCCACCACCAAATTCCTGCAGAAATTTATTTACATTAATCCATTTTCCATCAGATCTAAAAGAACATCTCCAGCGATTTTCTTCTTCCTCATACATAAATGTCATGTGCTTTCTCCATATTTTCAAATATTTTTTTTAAATAATATCACATTTCATGCTTTATCTGTACCGTTTCAATTCAAAAGGTGCCTTCGCAAAGACACCTTTAACTTGCATAAACATTGTTGATTCTTAAATTCGGAGATTCTTCTTCGTATTCTTCTTTGTGAATTGTCATTGCACTGATCCATCTTAGCTCCATCTTTCTCGTTCCATCCTTAGAAGAACCAGTCCAATAATGATGCCAGTGACTTCTCCTTACATGGCATCTTTTAGGGCTACTTTTTACATTCCTTATATGATTTTCTTTCATATCCGTCACTATTCTTGGATATGAACCAAAATCTGAATAAATGATTTTGGATTCCCTTTTTCCACAATTCCATTTCTTTACTTCTCTTACTTTATCCTTTATAAATTGTTCCGAACTTGGTGCGCGGTATCTTTTTTTCTGAATTGGATCTTCCTCTATCTCGGCATTTGCAGCACAAATGTAAAGTATACATTGCAACGCCATTTTTAATTGTTCTCTTATAATTTTTTTCTTCTTCGTTTTTATCTCTCTCTGATCATCAAAGAATTTTTTTATAATACCATTTATAGTAGTAGCACCATTCACTATAAAATGATTCAGTGACATAAAAGTATCTGAAACAACTAAATTTATGTACAAAGATTTGTACCCCAAATCATCACTGCATTTCACCACCCAAAAGCCTTCCAATCCACTAATCCCATCAACGGCAATATATATGCAGGGATATGGTAATTGCTCAAATATTTCTGGTGACATGTCAAAATTAATTTCCTGATTGCAAAAATCTTTTAATATTTCTTCATCAAAACAAAATATTTGTTTATTTTTTCTCCAAACCGCTATCGTAAACAACATTAAGGACGTTGCTAGTCTGTCTTGATCATCCCATATGTTATATTTATCAAATAAAATCTTAAATCCATCTCGATAATGTTCATAATTAACTGAATTACTTTTTATATCAGCCAGATTAAATCCTATCATATCCCAGCATCCTGGATAATAGTTTTCAAAAAAATCAACCATGTTCAATGGCAAAATTTCTGTACTTTCATATTTGCTCATATAGTTCTCTCCTTTCTTATATTGACAAATTATGTTACTATTTTTGTGCAACCACCCATAGAAATGGTGATTGCACTTTATTAATTAACTCTATTCTTCATATTTAGTAAATACTTTTACGTCCCTTATTAGATAATCCGAATCATACGAAATGCAGATTCCCGAAAATTCCTCCATAGCAGCTTTAACAAAGAATGTCATAGAATTATATTTTCTACCTTCTTCACCCTCCATGTCATCAAGCTGTGTCTCACCCTTCTCTTCCCATGGCAACCCTGTCAAAAAACGTCGAATAGACACACATACTGTCGTAAAATTGAATTGCTTTCCCACAAGCTCAAGTTTAAGCTTTTCAACAATTTGCGTTACTGTGTACATTTCTTTTATTTCTATTATTAAGTCACGCTCGTCTAAAATCACTTTGAGTTTCCAATCCTCTTCAGCACAATGCAAATAAATGTAGTGATACTGGGAATCATGTTTACCTGCATCCACATAACGACCTTCTGTAACTGTAACAGTTCCATCAGTAACAATAATTTCTTCTATTGGACAATAATTAGTACTGTCATTGACAATAGTTAAATTCTTTTTGCTTACTACTCTGCTTTCTTTCATATGAACAGAATTAATAAGTTCATTACGGCTATACTTTGTCCCAACAAGTGTAGTTAATGCTTTTTCAGTTGCAGATTTTTTTACGTTACTCATAGTGTAATCTCCTTTTTAAAATATTAATATTTCAGTAATTCTTTGCTACTTTTCGAACAATGACATCCATCTATTCTTGGTAGCAGTTATCTTAATTTTAGGAAGAGATTCACCGGGATGACTTATCATCCCGGGAAACTGCTTATTCAAAACAATTCATAGCAATAACTGTATATCCATTGATACAGTATTTTGTTCCAGAAATTTTTTCTATTTCCGGCTTTGAAAGAAGAACTTTAAACAACTGTTTTTCTTTCTGATATTCTGACAGTATATCAGAAAGATCCTCGAACGCTTCTTCTTCAGTTATCTCATAACTATCAAACATCTTTTTAAAGTACCAAAGCTTCCTGCGTGGCATATTAACTGGAAAAGAGCCTATCTCATCAGATAAATACATAAATACGCTTTCACCATTCGGTGTTATGATTACCGCCATCTTGTGACCTGTAATCGTAAGCAAATTTTCTTCTTCCCCTTCTTTCTTTTTTATGAGTTTAATATCATCTGGATCGTCGTCGTAAAATTCTGCCAAAAATATACTAGGATCACTATGACCATCCCTCGCCCATTCAAAAGCAGTGTCTCTTTCCATCGGATAATATCTCGAAGTCAATATTCCCACGATGGCATCATTGCACTCATCAATCACTGGATGCAAATTACATTCCTCCAAGAAATAGCCTTCTCTATCTCTGTAGAGAACAGATTTGCTGCCATTTTCAGCTTCGTACTTTCCAACTTCTACTGCCTGTCTCTTTCGAATATCGAAAGAATTACTTCTGTATCCTGTTTTAATGCAACTTGTTTCCATCATAATAGATAGCTCCTTTCTTTATTTAACATTATTATGAGTTACTTTTTTGCTGATTCTTTTTCCAATCACATCCATTCTATCCATGATTTTTACTATTGTTGATGCAGGAAAATGTGCAATAGGTTCACACCATAGCATCCCAGCATCATACACCAGACGAAAGAGATTGCATCAATTTCTTCTCCCGTAAATGAATCCTTTTCTTGTCATTTTCTGAATTCCTTTCTTTAATTAAAATTAATAGTTACATTAAACAAAAACGCAAGAACCTATCTACAGCATTAAACTTAACTGTATAATCGGCTCCTGCGTTAGGTATCGTTTGGTCCTGGTGCGGGTAGTTCTTTGTCATTTATTTTCTTATTATTCTTCACATTCTCCAAAGATCTTAATATACTCATCTACGGTAAGATATTTCTCAACCCATTCTTTTGCTTCATCCTCTGTTATCGGTATGATTTTTTCTCCATAGGTACTTCCGCAGCCCTCTACATATTCTGCATATCTAGTCATCGCGCCACCACTTCCATACATAAAAAACTCTTTTGTCCGCTTCTGATACAGTTGCTCACTGCAACATCTAAAGTCACTCGGACCGTAGCAATTACTGCGCTCCCCCATTAAACAGGCCGTTTCGGTGTTATACATTTTACCATTGATGATTTTCTTCATAGTTAGTTTCCTTTCTCATAAAAAGTTAAATTGTTAGTTTCATCTAAAAAACGCAGGAACCTATCTACAGTTACTTATTAACTGTAAAATTGGCTCCTGCGTTAGATATCTTTTAAGATTCTGGTGCGGGTAGTGCTTTGTTTTATGCAGCTATGTATGCTTTTACCTGTCTGTTAATTTCCTCAAACGGAATGACAAGTTCTTCTTTTTCTTTCTTCCTTTGCTTGAGTCTAATATCTTTCAGTTGAAATGAATCCCCCATAATCAATACCTCAACATCAAATATACGTTTTTTGTCTTCTGTTCTAATTGGTACTCGTACTGTCATCTCATTCATCCTCCTTTTTTGGTCTTACATTTACATTAATAATTTCAGCATATAAACTTTGTTCATATTGTGAAATATATTTTATTTCTGGATTAGCAATTAGTATACTTTCAAATTCTTCCCTTTCGGCTGTATTATACTGTATCCTTAATGGTTTTATTTCATCTTCTTTCCAAATATCTATATTATATAAATCTGCATTTCTTTTAGATTTACTAATTTCTATTTCACATGAATTTTCCATAATTTTTAAAAACTTATCAGGTATTTCCCCAACAGTTTTGGGAATCTTATAAACCGCATTCGTATATCCCCTGGTTGGCTCATCTGTTAACGCTGAAATCCACCAATTTCTACCAACTCTATATGCTGTTCTAATTTTACATCTTCGTATCCACTGAATTACCGTTCCTATTTTGACATTGTAGCGAGCAGCAAACTCTTCTGCTGTAAGCATTGGAACTGGTATACTAATTAAAGTAAATATTTGATCTGTAACAAATCTTCCTTCAAATGTATATGAGTGCTTTCTGTAATGTCTCAATTGAAGTTCTATTTTATAATAATCAATCCTCCACTCATATCCCCACCCCTGTGGTAATGGATCCATCAATATTGCCTTATTTAATTCATCTATAAATATCGAGAACAAATTTTCTAAAATACAATAAAATTCTAATGAATGATTTATATCTCTATTATTTTCGAAATAAGCACTTTTTTCTCTTTGTATACGATTGAGAAGATCCTTCTTTGTAGTGTCAAAAAAAGATCTAGCTTTCATATTTGTCATCTCCTTTCCTAGTTGTATTGTTTAAGTACTTTTAATGTATTGCAATAATACATTATATTTCAAACTTTGTCAATACCTTTTTACAATTATACATGTAATATTAATCTTTTTAATTCTATTATTTCATAAAGGCTCACTTTATTTTCTGCCATACGCATCTTTCAGTGTTATTAATTTCTGTAATACCTGCACGCACTTCCATTACAGTGTTTTATAGTTACATTTTCTTTATATCTTCACGGCATTCCTGATAGCAAAATACAATTTCTAACATAACCCAAAATAAAACTTCCAACATTGGTATAATACATATGTCATATATAACCTAATTAGCCCCAATTTCTATTTCAAATAAAATACTTTTCATATTGAAGCGTGTAGACGAATCATCAACTTAAGGTTATAATATATCTATATCTGAAAACGTAGAAAAAAAGAGGCGGAGGTGTGCCTTGGATACATTAATTGATATCAATTCATATCCTGTACAAAAAACATTGAAAATACTGCTACAGGACAAAACAACGAAAAAGAATATTATTTGGGCCACAGATGCCTATTCCGATCATGGAACAGGTTATTCTGACAAGGATCACATCAGTATGATGGCTCTCTGTGGCCTCGATTCTATAAACCTACAATCCCGTACAGAAAAAGCACTGGAAGAACAGCAGCTTCGAACGAAGAAAAAAGCAGAAGTTTTTACTCCTGTCTGGATCTGCAACCAGATGAACAATTATGCTGACGAACAATGGTTTGGACGAACTGGCGTTTTTAATACCGAAAACGATGATCATACATGGACGATAAATAAAGAAAAAGTCATTTTTCCAGAGAAGAAAAATTGGAAAAAATACGTTGATTCCCGCCGGCTGGAAATTACTTGTGGAGAAGCTCCGTATCTGGTTTCCCGTTATGATGCAGCTACAGGTGAATTAATCCTTCCTCCACTTCGCAGAATCGGTATTCTGGACCGTAAACTGCGGGTTGTGAACGAAAATACATCTAATGATGAAGAATGGCTGAAATGGACGAAACGCGCATTCCAGAGCTGCTATGGATATGAATATCAGGGCGACAGCCTACTCGTTGCAAGAATTAACTTTTTGCTTTCTTTCTGCGATTATTATCAGGAACGTTTTAGTTCTGAACCGGATGATTCACTCCTGAGAATTTATGCAAATATAATTGCCTGGAACCTGTGGCAGATGGATGGGCTCAAAGATGCCGTTCCACTTGGAAAGCCACATGAAGAATATCGACAAATGTCCTTGTTTGATATTCCCCAGCAAAATGAAAATGTCGATGAGGCCCTTCCGTGTCGTATTTATGACTGGAGAAGGGACAATTCACTCTTATTTAAAACACTAAAAGATAATGTACGAAGGGGAAAAGCTATGAAGAACAAATTATTTGATTTTGTGATCGGAAATCCACCATATCAGGAAGTAACGGAATCTGACTCAACAAGGATGCCTCCGGTATACGACAAGTTCATGGATGAAACAAACAAAGTGGCTGATGCTGTTGAATTGATCACCCCCGCCAGGTTTCTTTTTAATGCAGGTCAAACACCGAAAGCATGGAATCAAAAAATGCTGGATGACCCATATCTTAAAGTTCTATTCTATGAACAGGATGCGGCCAAAATATTTCCAAACACTGATATAAAAGGCGGCGTAGCTGTAACATATAGAAATTCAAGAGAAAAACATGAACCAATCCATGTTTTTGTCCCATATAAAGAATTAAGGACTATCTTAAAAAAAGCTGGTGCAGAAAACATTGAAGATAGCTTAACTGATATCGCTGACAGCTCTAATGTTTATGCTTTAAGCAATATATATGCTGACCATCCAGATTATACAAAATATATCGGAGATAACGGAAGACATAGCCAGTTAAAAACAAACGTTCTTAATATTAACCCTATTTTTACCGATGTTCCAACTGAAGAGGATGACTATTCTGTTTACGGTCTGGTTAATGGAAAAAGAGGAAAAAAATACTGTCACAGACGTTATTTGAAATCCAATCACAAAAGCCTTTACAAATACAAAGTCCTTGTTCCAAAAGCTACAGGATCTGGTAAATTTGGAGATACATTTGCAGAAATGATCATTGCTGAGCCAAATGCAGCTTTTACACAAACTTATATTTCTATTGGTACATTCGATACCGAAATCGAAGCAATAAATCTGCGGAAATATCTTAAAACAAAATTCTGCAGGGCATTACTGTTCGTTTTGAAAGTAACACAGGACAATCTACCCGCTGTATGGCGTTATATTCCACTTCAAGATTTCACCACTGCCTCCGATATCGACTGGTCTAAATCAATTTCTGAGATTGACCAGCAGCTGTATAAAAAATATGGCCTTTCTGATGAAGAAATTAATTTTATAGAAATTAATGTAAAGGAGATGGAATAATGGCAAAAATAAATATCAATACAGCCAAAAGGGTTGTTCCCATGATCTATGCCTACACCACTCCTGAAATTGCCAGGCACAATGGCTGGACAAAGGTCGGATATACAGAACAGGATGTTGAAAAACGTCTGGACCAGCAGATGCATACTGCAGATGTACAATACCATCTGGAATGGAGAGGCAACGCTGCTTTTGATGATGGGTCTGGTGATATTTTCAGTGACCATGACCTTCATGCTTTTTACATAAAAAATGGAATTGAACGGGCTAAAAATACAGAATGGTTCCATGCCACCGGACCAGAAACTAAAGCACTGTATTATGAGTTCCGTGAAAACAGAGGCATACTCAAGAGTGAAGATCTTATTCCTTATTCACTTCGTGATGAACAGGAACGTGCTGTCACAAAGACCTTGAACTACTTCAATTCACACGAAAATAGTGAATTTCTTTGGAATGCAAAGCCACGTTTTGGAAAAACTCTTGCAACTTATGACTTGTGCAAAAGACTCCAAGCTGTAAATATCCTGATCGTTACAAATAGACCGGCCATTGCAAATTCCTGGTATGATGATTATGAAAAATTTATAGGTAATCAAACAGGGTATCACTTTGTGAGCAACGTGGATGGTATCCAGGGAAGACCTCTTGTTTTATCCCGAGAGGCATATAAAAAAATGGCTTCCCAGATGGATGAAGATGCGTTTTGCGGATGTATCGAATTTGTTTCCCTGCAGGATCTGAAGGGATCTAAATATTTCAGCTCGGACAGTCAGCTTGACAAACTGGAAGAAGTTGCACGTCTGAATTGGGATATTCTGGTTATTGATGAGGCCCATGAAGGAGTCGATACCATCAAAACAGAAATTGCTTTTGACCATATTAACCGCAAATACACTCTTCATTTGTCTGGTACACCTTTCAAAGCTCTGGCAAATGATAAATTTAAGGAAGACGCTATTTTTAACTGGACTTATGCTGATGAACAGAAAGTCAAAAAAGATTATATTGCAGAACCTGGTTCTGAAAATCCATATGAAAAACTTCCACAGTTAAATATGTATACCTATCAGATGTCAGAGATCATTCAGGATCAGCTATCATCCGGTATTGAGATCAATGGTGAAAATGAGGCTTATGCCTTTGAGCTGAATGAATTCTTTGCAACGAATTCTGCTGGAAAATTCGTACATGAAGCTGCTGTAGATGAATTCCTGGATTCTATGACGAAACTGGAAAAATTTCCATTTTCCACACCAGAGCTTCGTAATGAACTGAAGCATACTTTATGGCTTTTAAACCATGTAGAAAGTGCCAAGGCACTGGCGAAAAAGCTGCATGAACATCCGGTATTTGAAAACTATGAGATTATACTGGCTGCAGGCGATGGAAAACTCAGTGAAGATGAAGAAGCAAAAAGAGCCTATGACAAAGTAACTGCGGCCATCCGGACTCATGATAAGACCATTACCTTATCCGTAGGGCAGCTGACTACCGGCGTCACGATACCAGAGTGGACAGCTGTATTAATGCTTTCTTCAATTAAGAGCCCTGCGCTCTATATGCAGGCTGCCTTCCGCGCTCAGAACCCTTGCCTGTTTTCTAATGGTAAAGAACATTACCGTAAGGAAAATGCCTATATCTTTGATTTTGACCCGGCCCGTACTTTGATCATCTATGAACAGATAGCAAATGGCTTATCCGAAAGTACATCCGGTGATAAGGGTGACTCCGATACCCGCAAGGAACATGTACGTGAACTTTTAAATTTCTTCCCGGTCCTTGCTGAAGACGAACATGGAGAAATGATCGCATTGGATGCAGAAAAAGTCCTGTCAATCCCGCGTAAATTAAAATCCCAGGAAGTCGTCAAACGTGGATTCATGTGTGACTTCTTATTCCAGAACATCAGCAATATCTTCCATGCACCACAGGCAGTCATTAACATTCTGGAAAATATGGATGCTGCAAAAGAACCCTCCAAGCCACTTGGGGTAGAAAGACATACCGGCGAAAATTTATCTTTGAATGATGACGGCGAAGTAGAACTGGGTAAGGATTATGTAATAGGTACCGCAGCAAACTTATTTGGCGAAAAAATTTATGATCATAAAGAGGTGGAAAATAAGATCAATAATATATTTGACAGCATTTCTCCAGAGCCTGCACCAGAAAAGAAAAAAGAAGATGAACAGCTGAATAAACTGAAAGAAATCTTCCACCAGAATGTGACTGCTCCTATCATGAACAAGGCACAGGAGGAATATGGGAAAGATTTGCAAAAATCCACCCAGAAGCAGATGGAACGGAAAATCAATGCACAGACAGATACCACCGTCAATAAGCTATACGGGAATTATAAGATCCAGCAGAACAATCTGGAAACTGAACGTTCACAGAAACTTTCCGAAGCTATAACCCATGAAGAAAAGGCCGAAATCAACAAAGATATTGAAGAACGTAAACAGAAGGCTGCTGAAGACTTAAAACAGGCTATCAACGATACGGTGGATTCCTTTATCAAGTCTGCAGGTGAAACCGTTGTAGAAACTGTTGAGACGGCCAAACGGGAGGAAAAGAAAAAGGCCATCGAAGACAGTGTGCGTGACCACCTGCGTGGCTTTTCCCGCACTATACCATCTTTCCTAATGGCATATGGGGATGAAAACACGACCCTTGAAAACTTTGATCAGATCATACCGGATGAAGTATTCAAAGAAGTGACCAGTATCTCCCTCTCTGATTTCCGCTTCCTGCGCGATGGTGGAACATACAAAAATGAAGAAACAGGTGAAGAAGAAACCTTCCGTGGTCGTTTATTTAACCCAGTTGTGTTTGATGATTCTGTAAAGGAATTTTTGAAAAAGAAAAAACTCCTTGCTGATTATTTTGATGAAAAAAACGTAGAAGATATTTTTGATTTCATACCGCCACAAAAGACCAACCAGATCTTCACGCCGAAATGGGTCGTAAAAGATATGGTTGACCGTCTGGAAAAAGAAAACCCGGGATGTTTCGATGATCCGGATAAAACCTTTGCCGACCTGTATATGAAATCCGGAATGTATATCACGGAAATCGTCACCCGCCTGTACCAGAATGCTCATATGAAAGCCCTGTATCCAGACGACACTGAACGCTTGAACCATATCTTTGCGAAACAGGTATTTGGATGTGCCCCGACAGAGATTATTTACAGGATCTGTCTCAGCTACATTTTGGGGTTCAGTGATGAAATCAGTATTCAAAAGCACAATATAAAGCTCTGTGATACTCTGAAATATGCCAAAGATGGTACTCTTAAAGAAAAGCTGGAAGAATTATTTCCAGAATTAAGGGAGGACAACTAGATGCCACGGACTAAAAAAGATGCAAAAATCCTCAATATCAAGCTCGCAACGCCAATCAATGATCAGCTTGAACAATTCTGTGAGGAAACAGGACTAAATAAGACTACTGCCACAGAAAAAATCATGGAAAAATTCTTTGAGGAGTATTTCAATAAAGATTTGTCCGATCGATGCATATTCAAATGATATTATTTCAGAAGAGGTATTGTATATGACCTACAATTTAGTAGAAATTCAGAAAAGACAGGAATCTACTGACAAATTTGTTCAGAAAGTTGGTAAAACTTTATGGCATTACACTTCTTTTCCAGCCTTGGATGGAATTTTAAGGAAAAAAGAGATTTGGTTTGGCAGCGCAACGAATGTGAATGATGCAAAAGAAGTGATTGGGTTTATTGATAACCTGAAGCAGAACATTGAGAACGGTCTTACCCAAAACAATATAAAACCCAAATGTGATGTTGATAAAATATTTAAAGAAATATATGACAGAACATCGCAAAAACACCTTTTTATGTTCTGCTTGTCACAGGCATTAGACGATGCAGCTCAATGGGACCGCTATGCCGATTATGGACGTGGTGTTGCAATAGAATTCAATACCGAAGCATTGCACAACTTGTTATATTATCATGGGATGATCATTGGCGAACAGTATTATACTCAGGAGACCAGGGATCATGAATTATACAAATTATTGTCTTCATATATTTCCACTGGAATTCTGGAAGGATTTTCCAACTTAGATGGATTCATTGATAATTTAGCATTATGTGCCCTTATTCACAAACATCCTACATTTACTGCTGAAAAGGAAATCCGAATCGCACCATATTTTGTAACGGACAACGATTCTAATATCGAATACAAAACATTCAATATAATAAAAGAGTTCTACATTTTAGATTTACAAAAAGTCTTAGAAACAGAAAATATGCACAGGGAAGATATTATCAATTCAATTATTATTGGACCACGTTCATCCCAGAATCCAAAAGATTTGGAAAACTACTGCAGGCACCTTGGGTTGCATAAACTGGCTCAAAATATAAAAGTATCTGATTGTCCATTGCGTTAATAGATAAGAAATTTCACTTACGGTGTGGAATCTCTTTTTCTGTCGAAATAAGGCGAACGATTTTTGTTGTTGTCGGTTGCTGTATATAGTACACTGTCGTTATAACTATTAACCGGCAATGGAAAGAATGAGAAAAACGTATTGAATACCACTGAATGCACATTATGTGCCAAAACAGAAGTATTAAGAAACCAAAGTATGCAACACATTAACAATTGCAATCCTGATATAATCCAGGATAATGCAGATCTAATCGAGCTTCAGCACCGATACGAAGAACTGAAAATACCATCAACAATTCGCCGGATAATAGATGATTATATTGCCTGCATTTTATCCCGTCAAGAAAGAATGGAAAGCCTGATATATTATGCGGGCTTTAATAATGCACAAAACGGATAACAGGAGGATTCTTATTTGAATTACGATGCTTTATTATTTGGAAATGGTCTTACACTTAATTTATTATATCAGCTAAAGCCTTATATTCCTGAGGATAAGCATTACCTTTTTTCCACTAATGCCTTTTTACAACACTGGATCAATGGTAATCTTACCTCCAGGGAAGAAAACAGAATATACTCTGCTATTTATGGAAACCAAAAGAATATGCAGAAAAAAATTGAACTTATCAAAAAAGAACTTATATTGCCTGTTGAAAAATATTCCTCGGATTTGGAATATTTTTTAGGCGACACACTGTTTGATTCGTCAGTAGAAGCAAAATCATTAAAAGACATAAAAACCGTGTTTCCTATACTATACAATATCTGGTATATACTCCTCATGGAATATCTGCAATACAGAAACTGTGATTCAAAAATCCAGAATTATTATGATCAAGTACGCCAAATGACAGGAAATCCTCAATATATATGGACTACTAATTTTGATCTATTTGGAGAATCAATACATCCGGAGCATCTTCACGGGCGTTTTGTCCAGCCACTGAATCGCTATGAAGATGTTATTTTCCATACGTTTAAGTTTAATTTCGAAGAAAAAGAAGAAAAAAATTTCCGCTTTAAATATATATGGGGACATAATGGGATTGGAAAACAGAATCTAATAAACAAGCTTCATTCCTATTCAGATAGTTCCAAATTCTTTGATTTTGGCTTCTTTTTCGACGATGACATCAAAATATCCAATATGCTAATTTATGGAATGGGATTTAGAGATTCCGGCTACATCCAACAGCTTAAAAGTGTTTATCCCAGATACAACAAACCAGCTCTCGGCGGAATTATTGATGAGC
>ERZ772812.1821-NODE-1821-length-14760-cov-3.364434_pt1 | contig 14760 bp, 14 predicted proteins | sample MGYA00511343_ERZ772812 | MGnify/ENA primary metagenome ERZ772812 (study PRJEB29015, sample SAMEA2737706) | human gut metagenome | biome: human gut; feature: human-associated habitat; material: faeces | place: China | collected 2012 ...
TCTGCCGTTCCCCCCTGCCGTCGACGATGCTCGCGGCGGGCGAGGCGCTGGCGTCTGCCGACGCCGCCCGCATCCGCGAGGTGCTCGCGGGCAGGCGGACGCTGGTGCTGGCGGGCGAGGGTGCTTGCTCGACGCTCGCCGAGGCGCGCGATATGATCGCGTGGGCGAAGCGCTGCGGCTTCCCGCTTCTGGCCGACCCCCTCTCCGGCCTGCGCTGCGTGGACGACCCCTGCGTCATCGATGCGTACGACGCCGTGTTCGGGCAGGACGGCTGTCCGCTGCCCGATGCGGTGATCCGGTTCGGGCGCTACCCCGTCTCCAAGCGGGCGACCATGCGGCTCGCCGCGGCGCGCCCCTTCAACATCGTGGTGGATGCGGGGGAGACCCGCGACTACAACGCGGCGACCGACTGGTTCGTCGCCTCGACGCCGCTCGGGTTCGCCCGTTCGCTCGACGCTCCCTCCGACGGCGAGGCGCCGAGCGCTCTCCAAAGCGCGTTCCTCGAGGAGTGGACCGCCGCGAACGAGCGCACGCGCGCCCGGCTTGCAGGGGCGGCCGGCGCGGCGGACGGGCTTTCCGCCGGCGAGCTGTTCGAGGGCGACCTCGTCCGCGCCGTCTTGGAGGACGCCCCATCCGGGTCGTGCCTGTTCATCGCCAACTCCATGGCGGTGCGCAACCTCGACACCTTCCAGCGCAGGGGGTCCAAGCCGCTGTGCGTGATGGCGAACCGCGGCCAAAACGGCATCGACGGAACGTTGTCGACGGCAATTGGCGCGGCGCAGCGTTTCGAGCAGACCACGTTCATCACGGGCGATCTGACGCTGCAGCACGACATCAACGCGCTCGCCCTCCAGCACGAGCTGCTCGTCAACCAGCCGGGCACGCCGCCCGCGATCGTCGTCGTGCTTTTGAACAACGACGGCGGCGCCATCTTCGACATGCTGCCGCAGGCGTCGGACGATCCGTATTTCGAGCGGCTGTTCCTCACGCCCCAGAACGTCGATTTCGAGCACGCGGCGCTGGCGTTCGGCGTTCCGTACCGCCGCGCGGCATCGCTTGAGGAATTCTCCCGCTTCTATCGGGAGCGGCTGCGTTTCCCGGGCATCAGCCTCATCGAGGCGCGCGTGCCCCTGCGCGATCTGAAGGAGCGGCTCGGTGGGTGCTGGAAGTAGCTTCGAGGCCGTGCGTCCTGCGCTCGTCTGCCTGCATGGATTCGCCCAGCGGGGTGAGTCTTGGAGGGCGGTCGCGGCCCTGCTCGCGCAGCGCGGGTGGGAGGTTGCCGCTCCGGACCTGACTGCGCTGGCGGGCGGCGCGGGGGATCCTTTCGACGCGGTGTGCGACGGTGTTGCGACGTTCGTCCGCGATGTCTTCCGGCAGACGGGGCGCCGGCCGATCCTCGTCGGGTATTCCATGGGGGGCCGCATCGCGCTCGAGGCGGCGATCCGCGCCCATCGCCTGCGGGATGGGGCGGACGAGCTCCTGCCGATCTCGGCCCTTGTCCTGGAAAGCGCCGGGTTGGGGCCCGCGGACGACGGGGAGCGCGAGGAGCTGCGCCGCCGCAACGAAGGCTGGGCGGCGCGCGTGCGGGACGAGGGCGTCGAGGCGTTCATGGACTGGTGGGAGGCGCTGCCGCTGTTCGCGTCCCAGCGCTCGCTTCCCGACGACGCGCGCGCCGCGCTGCGTGCCGGGCGTCTGGGGAACGATCCCGCCACGTTCGCGCTCGAGCTGTCGGGATGGGGTCAGCATCATCAGGCGGGGAAGGCGGACGCGCTCGCCTGCTTGGACGGGCTCGCCGCGCGCGGTGTGGCGAGCGCCTATCTCGCCGGCGCCCTCGATCGCAAATACCGTGCGATCGCCGAGGAGGTGCGCGCGGCGTCGCCCGCGACGACGGTCCGGGTAGTTCCCTCCGTCGGGCACAACATCCACCTGGAGGATCCGGAGGGCTATGCCCGCATGCTGGCGGACTGGTGCGACAGCGCCGTGCTGGCGGACTGACGCGACGGCGCCGCGCCCGCGCTTTCCGCTGCCGCGCCCTGCCCGCACGCTGACGGAGTGGTGTGAAATTCCCTTGCGGCAGGCAACTCCGACGTGCGCATAGGCTACGTTCGCGGTACCATTGACGCATCCACCTAAACGCAGCATATCCGTAGCATTTCCACCCGCTTCCCAAGCGGGAAGGATGCTTCGTGTTCTGGCTCAATCGAAAGGGAGCTTATGAGCGATATCGTTTGGCAGCCCGGCAAGCAGTATCGTGAGATCGTCTACGAGACCTGCGACGGCATCGCCAAGATCACCATCAACCGTCCCGAGCGCCGCAACGCGTTCACGCCGCTGACGGTCAACGAGATGTACGATGCGTTCACCGTCGCGCGCGACGATGCCTCCATCGGCGTCATCATCCTCACCGGCGCCAACCACGGCGGCCGCCATGAGGACGAGGCGTTCTGCAGCGGCGGCGACCAGAAGATCCGCGGCAACGGCGGCTATGTGGGAGAGGACAACATCCCGCGTCTCAACGTGCTCGACCTGCAGCGCCTGATCCGCGTGGTGCCCAAGCCGGTCATCGCCATGGTCAACGGCTACGCGATCGGCGGCGGGCACGTACTCCACATCCTGTGCGACCTTTCCATCGCAGCGGAAACGGCCAAGTTCGGCCAGACCGGCCCCAAGGTCGGCAGCTTCGACGGCGGCTACGGCGCGGGGTATCTGGCCGCGATCGTGGGACAGAAGAAGGCGCGCGAGATCTGGTACCTGTGCCGCCAGTACACCGCGGCCGAGGCGCTGGAGATGGGGCTGGTCAACAAGGTGGTCCCGTTCGAGGATCTGGAGGCGGAGTGCGTGCAGTGGGCGCGCGAGATGCTGCGCCTGTCCCCCACGGCGCTGCGCCTGATGAAGGCGTCGTTCAACGCGGCGACCGACGGCTTCGCCGGCATTCAGCAGCTGGCGGGCGACGCGACGCTTCTGTTCTACACCTCCGACGAGGCCAAGGAAGGCCGCGACGCGTTCAAGGAGAAGCGCGATCCCGACTTCAAGCAGTTCCCCAAGTTCCCGTAGGGTCAAGAAAGCGAGGCGGCAAGCGGAGCAGTGCAGGACGGCATAGGCAACACGGTCTCCCTCATCGAGGCGTTCGAGCGGACCACGCGCAGGTTCCCTCAGCGGACGTGCTTCACGTTCGTCGAGGACGACGGCGCGGAGGTTGCCTATTCCTATCGCGAGGTCCGCATGCTCGCCGCCGCGCTCGCCTGGCATCTGCGCCATCGCGGGGTGCAGCGCGGCTCCGCGGTCGCGGTCGACCTGTCCAACGGGCCGATGTACGTGATGCTCCTTTTGGCGGCGGCGTACGGGGGGTTCTTCCTCGTCGCGCTCAACAACCGCCTGACCTCCGGCGAGAAGCTCACGCGCGTGCTGGAGCTGAAACGCGCGGCGGGGATCACGCCCGCTTACAGCGTCGATTCCGATGGCGTCAAGGCGCTCTACGATCATGTGACGATGCTCCTGGCGGGCGAGGATCCGCGCACGCGCGGCAGCGAGCCGCGCGGCGGCAGGCGCGTGTTCGCGGGAGGATCGGCGCCCGACCGTGCATCCCGCACTCATTCCGCATTCTCCGGCAGGACGCTCGCCGCCGAGGCGACCGCGCGCTCCACGCGCGCGCTGGGGCGGGCGAAACCCGGGCGCGACGCCCGTCGCCGCCAGGACGAGATGGACCGCCAGGACGCGGTCGAGCTCGTGATGCATTTCGCCGAGCGCACGAGCCGCACGTTCAGCATGGATGCCCGCGCCCTCGTCATGTTCACGTCCGGATCCACCGGCAAACCCAAAGCGGTTCCTCTGAGCTGGGCGAACCTGTGCGGATCCGCCGAGGCGGCCAACCGCGCGCTCAGCCGTGCGGGTGAGGGCATGTGGCAGGCCGCCCTGCCGCTGTTCCATGTGGGCGGGTTCCAGGCCGTGGTGCGCAGCCTCCTCAACGGCTCGCCGTTCATCTTGTACCGGCGCTTCGACGCGCAACGCGTGCTGCAGGACGCCGCGCGCATGCACGCCACGCACGTCCCGGTGGTCGACAAGATGCTGCAGGACATGCTGGATCTCGCGGAGCGGGCGGGCGACGCCTCCGTCGAGGCGCGGGCGCTGCGATCCTACCAGTGCATCCTGCTCGGCGGGGCGGCGGCAAACCCCAAGACGCTCGAGCGCGCCGTGACGGCGTGGGCGCGCGTGTACGCGAGCTACGGCATGACCGAGACGTCCAGCCAGATCGCCAACGCGCTGGTCGACAAGCGCTTCGACGGCGGCATGAAACTGCTTTCGGGATACACGGTGCGCGTGGTCGATCCCGATGCGGAGGGCTTCGGCAAGCTCGCCGTGCGCGGCCCTGGCGTGACCGCGGGCTACCTCAACGCGCACACGCCGCGCACCATGGACGGCTTCCTGCTGACCGGAGACACGGCCGCTTTCGAGAACGGCTATCTTTACCTGCGGGAACGCACGCAGGACATGTTCGTGTCCGGCGGCGAGAACGTCTATCCCGCCCAGATCCGCAACGCGCTCCTCCGCCTGCCCGACGTGAGCGACGCCCATGTGTTCGGCGCGCCTGATGAGACGTGGGGGCGCAGGCCGGTCGCCTTCGTCGAAAGCATGCGGGATGATCTGCCGTCGGCGGAAGAGATCCTGCACGACTTGGCGCCTGCGCTCTCCAAGCTGTACCTTCCGCGCGAGGTGTACGTGACGCGCCGCCTGCCCCGCACGGGCATCGGCAAGATCGACCGCACGGCGATCGAACGGCGATGGGAGCAGCGCATCGACGTCGAAAGCGTCACCCTGCATCGCATCCGCTTGCCGTTCAAAACGCCTTTCGCGACGGCCCGCGGTGTGCTGACGCACCGCGACTCGCTCATCGTCGAGGTGCGCGACCGCCAGGGCAGGACCGGCCTGGGCGAGTGCGTGGCGTTCGCGACCGATTGGTACCTGCCCGAGATCCTGGACGATGACGAGCGTGTGCTGCGCGAGGTGCTGGCGCCGGCGGCGGTGCACGAGGTGTACCTGCATCCCAGCGAGGCGGGCGCCTCGTTCGCCACCAAACGCGCGGCGGTGCGTTATCCCCTGGCGCGCGGAGCCATCGAGCCGGCGCTGTGGGATCTGTACGGCAAGATCGCCGTCAAGCCGCTTTGGCGGCTCATCGGCGGATCGGCGTCGAGCCCCGCGGCGGTGCCGGCGGGCGCCGTGGTCGGGATCGGCTCTCCGGAGCAGACCGTCGAGGCGGTGCGCCGCTGCGTCCAGGCGGGCTACAAGCGCGTGAAGCTCAAGGTTGCCCCGGGCGAGCCCGTCAAGGCGGCCCTTGCGGTACGCGCCGCATTCCCCCAGCTCATGATCACACTGGATGCCAACCAGAGCTTCATCGAGGAGGATCGCGACCAGCTGCGGCTTTTGGATGGATGCGGTGCCGCTTGGATCGAGGAACCCCTCGACCCCCTGCGCGCGCCCATGAGCGGGCCGCGGGATATCCTCGCGCGTCTGGCGCGGCTGCAACGCGGCATGAACACGCCCATCTGCCTGGACGAGTCGATCGTCAAGCCGGGTGACGCCGCGCGGGCGCTCCGCCATCCCGGCCTGCGCTGCTATGCGCTGAAGATCGCGAAATGGGGCGGCGTGCAGCCGGCGTTGGAGTTCGCCGCGGCGGCGATGGAGCGCGGCTGCACCGTCTGGATGGGCGGGATGTACGACACCGGCATCTCCAAACGGCTTCACGCCGCGTTCGAGACGCTTCCCGGCATCGACGCGCCCGGCGACATTGGCGCGACGTCGCGGTACTTCCCGGTGGATATCTGCGATCCCGTCTACGAGGCTCCTGGCGGCTTGATCTCGCTCAATCCCGCCGGGCATCGCCACGGCATCGGGTGCGACCTCGACCGCGACGCCCTCGAGAAGGTTCTGGTCCGAAGCGTCACCATCAAAGGCTAGCGCCGATTTGCCACAAGCGCCCCGAAGCATCGATCCGTGTCGGGCAAGCGCCCCATAACGGTCGCCCGCACGGGGCGGGCGACCGCGGCTTTGCGACGCGACGCTCCCTATGCCGCTAACGCCTCGCGTGCGGGTTCGGGCATCTCCTCCGGTTGAACCTCAGCCCAGCTGATCACGCCGCGAAACGGCATCGTTCTCAGTTCCAGATAGGCATCATCGCGCAGCTGGCGTGTCGCTTTGAACTCCACGTCGTGCCGATCGCCGTCTTCGTCGTAGGCATCGAGGCTGTATTCGTATTCGTCGGAGTCCTCCCCGGGCGGTTGGACGCGTGCGTTGTCTACTTGAACGTACCAGCGCGCCGCGGTGTCCGTGTCGACCACGAAATGGTAAGCCACTCCTAATGCGACGAGAACCGCCAGGATGGGGATGCCGACAAGCAGCAGTTTCTTCATCGTTCGAAATCCGTCCTATCGGATTCTCTCGAGCACCGGCGCTTGCGACAAAAGGCACAATGCGATGAGGCCGAGCGCCGCGATCGGGGCGATGAGGTGAAGCGCGAGTTTCATAAGGGCTCCTTCTTCTCGAGGTCGTTTCCGCGGAGCTGCTCTTCCGACGATCCGAGCCGTTTGCAGGCGATCTCGGAATTGCTTTTCCGACGATCCAAGAATAGAAACCCCACCTTGCAGCAACCTTGCACGCGCCTTGCGGTTCGGTTTCATTTGACTCGTGCCGAATTCAGCGCTGTCCTATGGGGAGCCAAGGGGAGGGCCCGCATGCTGCGAGCTCACTGTCACAACGCCGAAACAGCGGTTTGCGCTGGCGTTTCGCCTTTTTATATGGCTTTTAGGGGAAATGCGGGGGTGCGGTGGCGGGAGATTGAGAAAATAAGAAGGACGTGCGGTTTCGCGCCGCGCGCGTGCTTGATCCCGAAGTAAGGAGTTTGTCCCTGTATGTCCATCGCCGTTAGCCTCGGTCTTGTCGTCGTATTCCTCATCATGAACGCGTTCTTCGTCATCGCGGAGTTCGCGTTGGTCCGCGTCCGCAAATCGCAGCTCGAGCTTGCGATCGACGAAGGCAAGCCGGGCGCCAAGAACGCCATGAAGATCGCCGAGAACGTCAACGCCTACCTGTCCGCCTGCCAGCTGGGCATCACGTTGGCATCGCTGGCGTTGGGCTGGTTGGGCGAGCCCGCCATCTCCAAGCTGTTCGAGCCCTTGTTCACGATGCTCGGCCTGCCCGAGGCGGCCATCGTCGCCATCAGCGTGGCGATCGGCTACTTCATCATGACGACGCTGCACGTCGTCGTCGGCGAGCTCATCCCCAAATCGTTCGCCATCTTCGCCACCGAGCGCTGGGCGCTGCGCACGGCCACGCCGCTGATCTGGTTCTATCGCATCACCTTCCCCATCATGCTGCTGTTCAACGGCATCACCAATGCCGTCGTGCGCCTCACCGGCCACGACCCCGCCAATGAGCATGACGTGTACACCGGCGAGGAGATCCAGCTGCTGATCGACGAGAGCACCGAAAGCGGTCTCATCGATCCCGAGCAGAACGAGTTCGTGGACAACATCTTCGATCTGGGCGACAAGGACGCCGAGGCCATCATGACGCCGCGCATGGACGTGGTGTGCGTCGACCTGGAGAACTCGCTGGAGGAGAACCTGCAGGTCATCCAGCAGTACAAGTACACGCGCTATCCCGTGTGCCGCGGCCACAAGGACCGCATCGTGGGCTTCGTGCATGTGAAGGATCTCTACACCATGCCGCACGGCTCGACGGTGAACGACCTGAACATCCGCTCGATCGAGGCGGTGCCCGAGGGCATGTCCATCGCGAAGCTGCTGCAGACGCTGCAGGCCAAGCGCACCAAGATCGCCGTGGTGATCGACGAGCATGGCGGCACGGCGGGCATCGTGACGATGAGCGACATCATCGAGCAGATCGTCGGCCGTATCGACGACGAGTTCGTGCACGACGACGATCAGGACGCCGTGCGCATGGAGGACGGCAGCTACCTGCTCGAGGGGACCATGCCGATCGACGACTTGGTCGAGCTGATGGACTTCACCCCCGAGGAAGCCGCCGAGTGCGAGACGGCGGCGGGTCTGCTGCTCGCGCTGTTCGACCGCATCCCCCAGGCGGGCGACACGGTGGAGATCGAGCACGCGGACGCGCGCGAGATCACCCACGTCAAGTTCAGCGTCGTGATGATGGACCGCCTGCGCATCGACAAGATTCGCATGTCGGTCAAGACGGTCGCGAAGGAGGAGGACGAGTAGCGTCCGACGCTGCCGTTTTCTCGCCCGGCGTCGAAGCGCGCCGGCATCGCTTGTTGCGGTGCCGGCGTTTTTTACGCGGAAGCCGGTCGGTTGAAAGAGCACCTCGCGGGTGATCGTTTGGGCCGTTTCGCTATTCCACCGTCACGCCGGCGAACCGCTCGGCGTTGCGCCAGGTGAGCTTCTCCATCTCGTCGTCGGTGAATCCGCACGACGCCAGTACGGCGTACTCGCAGTTGGGGTTCCACATGGGGAAATCCGATCCGAACATCACGCGGTCGACGCCCCACATGCGCACCAGCTCGCCGAAGCGGCGCGCGCCCACGAACGGAAGCGTGCTGGATGCGTCGACGAACAGTCGCTCGGCATGCAGCACGTCGTAGCCGATGTCGGGGATGAAGCAGCCCGCCAGATGCGCGCCGTTCACCACCAGGTCGGGGAAGGTTCGCAGGACGTTCTTCAGCCGCCGCGGATGCGAGAAATCGTGGCGGAAGTCGCCGGTGTGCACCACCAGCGGCAGCCCGCGCGCCTCCATGATCTCGTAGACGGCCATCAGGCGCGGATCGTCCATGTCCACTTCCTGCGTGTCGGGATGCAGCTTCACGCCGTGAAGCCCCAGCTCGATCATGCGGTCGATTTCCGCCTCGGGGTCCTCGAAATCCTGGTGCATGGTGCCGAATCCGATGAACTCGGGATGCAGCTTGCATTGCTCGGAGATGAAGTTGTTGATGGAGGTGACCGCATGAGCCGTGGTGGCGACCGAATGCACGATGAAGTGCGTGATGGGCGTGCCCTCGCACTCGGCGAGCAGCGCCTCGGGGGTGCCGTGCTGGTTCTCCATCGGAATGTTGTAGAACTGGCTGATAGCCGACACCGCGCGGGCGGCGATCTTGTTGGGGTAGATATGCGCGTGAGAATCGATGACTGCCATGGTGGTTCCTCCGGTATGCGAAAAGGCGCGGCGCGATGACGCCGATGCGGCCGTCGTTGCGAAGGTCGGCGGCGAGCCATGCGGCGGGATACGCTGCGAGCCAAGTGTTCCGCACGCGATTGTACCGCTGAGGGGCAGCGCGGAAGTTTGCCGGCAGATGAAATATCGGGGACGAAGGGCCGCGATCCAACCTGCGCCTGGCGATCCAACCTGCGCCTGTCGATCCGACCTGTGTCCATAAAGCCGCAAAACCATGCTTTGTTCCCGATTGCACCCGGTCGCGGTCTTCTTTTGAGCACTTCTTCCCAAATCGACCGTATTTTGGAGGCAAATTTGGGAAGAAGCGCTCAAAAGTCGCATCCGCTGTTTGCGGACGACGGCAAACACGGCCGCTTGGATAGCTGTTTGTGTATGTTGCGTGAATTGCCATGATTTGGTTTGCTTGTGTCGTCAGCGCAGTGTAACATTCTCTATTGCCGATTTTGCTTGTAAGCAATCGGTAAACACCTACATTGCGGGGTGGAGCAGTCTGGTAGCTCGTCGGGCTCATAACCCGAAGGTCGTTGGTTCGAATCCAGCCCCCGCGACCATAAAACACCAGGCCAGAGGCTGAATCCTCTGGCCTTTTTTATTGCCCAAATCAGGCTGTTTTTGGGCTAATTTGGGCTAAAATGCCCTCCTTTAGCCCTTGCCCGAACCTCTACGTCGGCACTTTTTTCCGCCGTCGAAGCGCCCTTCGAGATGAGGTTATGGGCTAATTTTGGGCTAAAAAACAATGAAACGATCTGCAACCTGGGGAAACCCCGTGAAACGCCAGGGCTATTAGCCCAAAACCGAGCCGATCGGCGATCCTGCGATTCCGCATTGCGAACACAAAGTTTCGCACCCTCCTCTCCTCGCGGAGAAATTCTCCCGTACCCCTCCGATGGGGCGAATGGAACCGAATAGAACCGAAAAACGCCTCTCTCGTTTGCCGCTCGCCTGCCCATTCCCAATAATCTAGCCAGGCATCGATTAGGAAATGTCTCTTTTCGGAAAGCACGAAGACGGAGAAACGAGCGAGCATGGAGACAGGAAAGACCGGCAGTACCAACGATCGGCAGGACCTTCTTGCCGAGATGCTTGGCGTCATGACGCGACTCCGGGTCGCCGAGGAGCCGTCCCCCGCCGATGCCGAGCCGCGCCGCGATGCGGGTTCCAAGGGGCCCGCGGGCGAGGAGTGGCTCTCTGTACAGGCGGCGTGCGACTACGTGCACGTCTCGTGCACAACCATGTACAGGCTCGTCAGGGAGGGCAAGCTACCGTCCCGCCGCGAGCTCGGCCCGAACTCCAATACCGTGAACATGCGGGTCGCCAAGCGGCGGCGCGAGCTGTCGGGCGAGCCCGACCCGAAGGCTGGCGGCGCCGAGCTGCGCGAGGCGCGCAAGCGCATCCGCGAGCCCGAGGCGGAGAACGCCCTCCCGGAAAAAGCCGCCGCCTTCTTCGCCGAAGACCAGGCGCGACCGCGCGCTGCCGCCTGATGGCGGCGGAGAAGGCGGATTTCCCCGCGAAGACGATGGCGCGCCTGCTCGGCGTGAGCCGGTCGGGCTTCAACGACTGGCTGCGGCGGGAGCCGCCCGGCGACCCGTGGGCGGAGGAGAGGTCGGCCGTCGAGCGCTGCCGGCCCGGGTCCGACCGGCGTTTCGGCGCGCCGGCGCCGACCACCATGCCCGGCGGCGACGTCACGTAACTGCGCACGGGCCGGGGCTGGCTCTACCTGGCCGCCGTCATCGACCTGTGCACGCGCATGGTGGTCGGCTACATCGAGGGCTTCCACAACCGGGCCCGCCCGCACCCGACGATCGGCTACCAGACGCCGGCCGGCAAGACGGAGGCGTTCATGGAGCGGTGCGACGCGGCCTTCGCCGAGCCCGCCACGGGTTCCGACGGCATGCCGCTCGCCGCATGATCCCTGCCGATTCCGTGTCCGAAATCTTGAAACAGATCAATCCCTAGGCGGCTGCGGCCGCAGCGGCGGGGTCGAAGCCCGTTGCCTTGGCGGCGACCTTCATGCAGGGGCCGAGCGTGAGCAAGATGGCCAGGAAGCCGAAGCCGAGCGCGCCGGGCCAGATCATGGCGAAGAATCCCGTGACGGCACCCATGCCGCCGGGCGTTGCGATGTTGTTGACGAACGACACCGTGAAGGCGATGCAGGTAATGAGCAGCACGGCCGTCACGACGCACTGGATAAGGTAGGCGACCGGGCCGCTCGCGCCCATCCGCGCCGCCAGGGTGCCGCCCCAGGCGACGGCGGGCACGAGATCGCCGAAGAGATAGGCTATGCAGAAGCTCAGCACGAAGCTCTGGACGAAGCCTATGGGGTTGAGCAGCCCCTGGGCGCCGGTGGCTCCCTCGATGATGAGGGGGATGGCGATGCTGAGCACGGCGCACATGATGGCGCACATCAGGATGTTCATCATCCTTCCGAATCCTTGGGGTCCTTTGAACATGGTTCCCTCCTTTGTCACGCGGGGGACGAGGCAGTCGCGTCGTCCCCCGCCTCGGCTTGCCCGTCCCCGAGCGTCCCTCGCCTGACTCCCAGCGGCTCGCCGGGCACGAGGGAGAGGCCGCAGGCCGGGCAGGCGGCGGCGCCGGCCTCGACCGGGCCGCCGCAGGCTGGGCAGCGAAAGGGAGGCAGGATTCGGTCGGGCTTCTTGCCGCACCTCCCGCATCCTATGCAGGCATAGCCGCACATTCTCGCCTCCCTTCCCCGTCTGCTAGTTGGGCATCCAGAGGACCTGGCGCGGCTTGGTCTTGAAGTCCTCCACCAGATCGTCGATGCGGCCGAACTTCATGACCTGAGCAAGGCAGTGGTGCACGCACGCAGGTTCCTGGCCCTTCGTCACGCGCTCGGCGCACAGGTCGCAGCGATCAGACGGAACCGGGATGTAGTTCCAGTTCCATTTCTCGTCGTCGCCCTCTCCGTACTGCCACGGACCGTCCTCGAACACGCGGATGCCGCGCGCTTGGGGCGGGAAGTCGTGGGCTTCCTCGCATGCCACCTCGCAAGAGTGGCAGTTGGTGCAGTATTCGTAATCAATGAGAAGTCCGTACTGGTTCATTTCGAATCACCTTCCTAGCGAGCAGCGGGGTCGAGCTCGGGGTTGTCGATGCGGAAGAAGTTGTCGGTATGCTCGATGGGCTTCCCGTCTTCTCCTTCAAGGCCGATGCGGTCGGCTTCCGCCAGGTCGCTTTCCTGGGCCTTGGAAATCTTCACCAACGTGGTTCTGAACGGAGCGCCGAACCCGAGCTTGCCCTGGCGGGAATGCGGGATCAGCGTGTTGATGTTGCTCTTCCACACGCCGTAGAGGTGAGGTGCCTCGGCGTCTTCCTCGGGGAACCACCAGCCATGCTGAGCCTGGATGTAGCCGGGCTTGAGGATCGGCGTGATCTTGGCTTTCTCGAAGCACACGCCCCACGGGTTCTCGATGCGAACCCAGTCTCCCGCTTTGATGCCGTATTTCTCGGCGTCGGCGGGATTGATCTCGACCAGCGGATCGGGGCACAGATCGCGCAGCTTCTCGATCTGACGGCCTTCGGAGTGGAAGTAGCCGATCTCACGAGCGCCCGTCATCATCGTGAACGGATACTCTTTGGCGAGCTCAGGCGTGGAGACGGGCGTGGTGGGAGCCTCGAAGTAGTACGGCAGCGGATCCTCGCCGACCATCTCGAACATGGGGCTGTAGAGCTGGACGCGGCCCGTGGCGGTGTTGAAACCGGGCTTGCCGTCGGGGCGCAGCTTGCCGGTCTCGTATTTGCGGTACTCCACCTCGCTCTGGATGACGACCTTCTTCTGCAGCTCGTCGTAGTCGAACGGATAGGCGCGCATCATCGCGGTGTCGTAGAACTCCTTGAAGTCCTTCTCGCGGTTCTCCCACATTTCGGGGTTGAGCGCAAGGCCGAGGATGCGGTAGAGCTCCCATTCCGGAACAGCCTCGCCGCATTTGACGCACTTGTTCAGAGCGCCGACGTAGTTGGGCGATCCGCCGTAATGCGTCGGGACGATGGTCTCCATCTCGAGCGAGGAAGCAAGAGGCAGCACGACGTCGCAACAGCCCTGGATGGTCGGGGTCATCCACGTGTCGGTTGCGAAGTTGAAGTCGACCTTGCGCAGAGCGTCGTACCAGCGCTTCGGCTGGGCCGAGCAGGTGGGCGCGATGAGGTTGGTCTCGCCGATCCAGGTGAAGTGGATGGGATAGGGCTTGCCCGTCTCGAGCGCGTCGAGCTGGCGGTCGGCCTGCGACATCTTGAGGCCGCCGGTGTAGAACGGGTATTCCTCGTGGCCGATGATGGCTTCCTTGAGCTCCTGCTTCATCTCCGGCCAGCCCACCGAGTCGATGTCCTCCTGCTTGCCGCCGTCGCCGCCGCTGACGGAGACGAGCACCTGGCCGCCGGGCACGTCCACGTTGCCGGTGATGGACATGAGGGCCAGGATCGCCTGACCGGCCTGAGAGCCGTTCGGGCTCTGGTCGATGGACACGCCCCAGGCGATGGCAGCCGGCTTGGAGGTCGCGTACAGCCGCGCAAGCTTGTAGATCTGCTCCGCCGGGATCTCGCAGATCTCGGCCGCTTTCTCGGGAGGCATCGTCTTCACGCGCTTGGCAAGGTCGTCGAAGCCGAAGCACCACAGGTCGACGAACTCGTGGTCGTACAGATCCTCCTCGATGATGACGTCGAGCATGGCCATGGCCAGCGCAGCGTCAGTGCCGGGACGCAGCTGCACGTTCATGACGGCGCGGGAGCCGGTCCACGTGATGCGGGGGTTGATGTTGACGAGCTTGGTTCCGCGCCTCATCAAGTCGATGATGGCGTGGCCGAACAGACCGTCGGGGCTCGAGTAGATGGGCTCCTTGCCCCACTGGATGATGAGCTGGGGAATGGTGTAGGCCGGATCGTCGTAGCCGCCCGGCAGGCCGCCTGCGTAGTCGATCTCGGGGTAAGACGACCCGATCACGTCCATGGTGATGCAAACGCGCGGGCCGTAGCAAGAAAAGCCGCTCAACGGATAGCAGCCGTTGGGCGTCCCGAGGACGCGGTGGGCGCCGGTGGCTCCGATGTTGCCCTGGCGGCCGGTGCCCATGAACGCCACCATGGACTCGACGCCATAGTTCTCCTTCACCTCGTCGTAGTTCTTCTTAATGATGGCGATGGCCTCATCCCAGCTGCAGCGCTCCCACTTGTCCTTGCCGCGGTTGGCGCGGTCGCGCTTCATGGGATAGATGATGCGGTCGGGATGGTACAGGAAGTCCTTCATGGCCAGGCAGCGCACGCACAGGCGGCCCTTGGTCACCGGGTGGTTCTCATCGCCCTCCACCTTGACGACCTCGCCGTCCTTGACGTAGACCTTCAGGCCGCAGCCCACCGGATGGCAGCCCGGGGCCGACCACACGCAGGTGCGGGTCACCGTGCAGCCGTCCTCCTCGTAGCGCCAGGGCTTTCCCACGTCGTCGCGCATCTCCACGGCAGCATCATTGAATTCCATGGTCTCCTCCTGTCTCAGATGATGCCTTTCCTGCCGATCCGCAGGGCCCGGCGTACGCTGGGGCGAACCCGGCGGAT
>ERZ772812.1836-NODE-1836-length-14647-cov-5.253358_pt1 | contig 14647 bp, 9 predicted proteins | sample MGYA00511343_ERZ772812 | MGnify/ENA primary metagenome ERZ772812 (study PRJEB29015, sample SAMEA2737706) | human gut metagenome | biome: human gut; feature: human-associated habitat; material: faeces | place: China | collected 2012 ...
GCGGGCGATGAGATAGGGCAGCTGCGTCAGGGCGGCGGCGCAGACGGCAGCCGTAGGGCGGAACCGGGGGTGGCGGTAGAGCCGGGAGGGGCAGAAGGCGGTGTTGGCGCAGAAGATCAGCACCGCGGCGGCGGCATGGCGCAGCCCCGGCTGGAAATCCAGAAACGCCAGCGCGCCCACACCGGCGCATGCCGTCGCCGCCAGTCCCCGCCAGCCCACACCGGCCACAGCCACCGCCGCCAGCGCCCATGGCGCGTACTGTCCTCCGGTGGATACGGCGGTGAGAAGAAAAGCCGCCGCGCAGCAGACGGCGGCCTCCGCCGGGATACGCAGGGCGCACTGTCGCGCCGCCGCAAGCAGGTGTTTCATGGCTTGTCCCTCCTTTGTCCCCGTTATTGTAAACGGAGAAAGCCGCGGCTCCTGTCGGGAAATGGCAAAGGAGTTTGATTTCCGCACTCTTGTATTTTCCGCCGCCATTTGGTAAAATACTGTCGAAGGACAGGAGGGCACGCCTATGAAACGAATTTTTGCGGCGGCGGCAGCGCTGGCACTTGTATGCATCCTGACCGCCTGCGGTACGGGCTCCCCCGCCCCGGAGGGCGGCACCACCACGCCGATGGACGAGAATAAGGCGGCCGGTACGGTGACGATCCCCGTGCCGGAGGAAACGGGCGATACGCCCAATGACACACTGGGTGCGCTGACCGGCGGAACGTATACCAACAAAACCGCACGCATCACCTGCACGCTGGACGACAGCTGGCTTTTCTACAACGAACGGCAGCTGGAGGAGCTGAACGGCGTGCTGACCGAGGCCGGCGGCGGGGACGTGGCGTCTCTGGCGGAGAGCGGCAAGGCCGTGTACGACATGTACGCCGTGTCCACCGACGGGCTGATGACCATGAATGTCACCTATCAGAATCTGGGGCTGCTGTCCGGCGCCAGCATGACGGCGCAGGAGTATGTGGAATGGGCGGCGCAGACGCTGCCCGGCGATCTGGCGGCCTGCGGCCTTACAGACGTGGAGGTGCAGATCACCGCCCAGGATCTGGCGGCGGAGCGGGACTGCCCCACGCTGCTGGTGACGGCGCAGCTGCAGGACATGCCCATGTACGAGCGGATGGTGTGCATCCAGTCCGGCGACTACATCTACTGCGTGACGCTGTGCAGCTTCACGGAGGACGTGACGGCGGACATGGCCGCCCTGTTCCACCGGGCGTGGTAAAAATGGCGCAAAAAAAGGAAGCCCCTGCGGGCTTCCTTTTTTGCGTCCGGGTATTTACTTGATGTCCACGACCTCGTAGCCGGCGTCGGTGACGGCCTTGCGCAGCGCCTCGTCGTCGGCCTTGCCGGTGACGACGGCGGTGCCGGATGCCAGATCCACATCCGCCTGCACGCCCAGCGCCGTCAGCGCCTTCTCCACGTGGGAGACGCAGTGGGCGCACATCATGCCCTTGATGGTGATGGTTTTCTTATCCATATCGTCAGCCTCCTTGCTGTTTGTTTCGGTTCTATCATACACCTGCGGCGCCGCCTTTGCAACAGGGGCGGCTGCCTTTTTCCGGCGGCTCCTCCAGCCCCGCAGCCGCAGGGCGTTGCTGACCACGCACACGGAGCTGAGGCTCATGGCCGCCGCCGCGATCATGGGGTTCAGCGTGATACCGAATGCCGGGTACAGCGCGCCCGCCGCCACCGGGATGCCGATGGCGTTGTAGAAGAACGCCCAGAACAGGTTCTGCCGGATGTTCCGCACCGTGGCGCGGGACAGCGCCGCCGCGTCCACGATATCCATCAGGCTGCTGCGCATGAGCACGATGTCCGCCGACTCGATGGCCACATCCGTGCCCGCGCCGATAGCCAGTCCCACGTCCGCCGTCACCAGCGCCGGGGCGTCGTTGATGCCGTCGCCCACCATGGCCACCTTTTTGCCCTCGGCCTGCAGCTCCTGCACGCAGCGCGCCTTGTCCTGGGGCAGCACCTGGGCGATGACGCGATCCACGCCCACCTGCCGGGCGATGGCCTCCGCCGTGCGGCGGTTGTCGCCGGTGAGCAGCACCACCTCGCAGCCCATGTCCCGCAGGGCGGCGATGGCCTGTGCGCTGTCCTCCTTCACCACGTCCGCCACGGCGATCACGCCCAGCAGCGCGCCGTTACCGGCGATGAACAGCGGCGTTTTGCCGTCCTCCGCCAGCTTCGCGGCGGCAGAGCGCATCGTATCGCTGACAGCCACGCCGCTGTCGTCCATAAACCGCTCGTTGCCCGCCAGAAGTACCACGTTTTCCGCCTTGGCGGTAACGCCGCCTCCGGCCACGGCGGAGAACGCCGTCACCGGCTGAAGCGGCAGCGCCCGCTGCTGGGCTTCCTCCACAATGGCGGCGGCCAGCGGGTGCTCCGACGGCTTTTCCAGCGACGCGGCGGCGGACAGCAGCGTGCTCTCGTCCATATTCTCCGCGCACAGCACGTCCGTTACACGGGGCTTGCCCTCGGTGACGGTGCCGGTCTTGTCCAGCACCACCGTGTCGATGCGCCCCATCAGCTCCAGACTGGCGGCGGACTTCACCAGCACGCCCTGCTCCGCCGCCTTGCCCGTGGCCACGGTGATGGCCACCGGCGTGGCCAGTCCCAGCGCGCAGGGGCAGGAGATCACCAGAACGGCGATGCCGACGCTCAGGCAGAACCGCACGCCCATGCCGCCCACCGTTGCCCACAGCACCGCCGCGATCACGGCGATGGAGATGACCACCGGCACGAACACGGCGCTGATCTTATCGGCCAGACGGCTGATGGGCGCTTTGCCGCTGGCGGCCTGCTCCATCAGCTGCACGATCTGGGACAGGGTGGTGTCGGCTCCCACGCGATCCGCTGTCAGCTCCAGATAGCCGCCGGTGAGGATGGTGGCGGACACCGCCTTGTCGCCCACGTTCTTCTCCACGGGCATGCTCTCGCCGGTGAGGGCGGACTCGTCCGCCACGCCGCTGCCGGCGGTGACGGTGCCGTCCACGGGGATGCGTCCGCCCTGCCGGACGATGACCGTCTCGCCCTTGCGGATGTCCTCCGTGGGCACCGTGACCTCCTGCCCGTCCCGCCGCACCACGGCGGATTCCGGCGCCAGCGCCAGCAGCGCGGTGATAGCGCCGGTGGTCTTGCCCTTGGAGCGCTCCTCCAGATACTTGCCCACCGTCACCAGCGCCAGTATCATGCCCGCCGACTCGAAATACAGGTCGGGCATGCCTGTGACCTTCCCCGCTGCCAGCAGTCCCATTTCAATCAGGCTGTACACCAGTCCCGCCGCCGCGCCCAGCGCCACCAGCGAGTCCATGTTGGGCGCGCCCTTGAAAAGCCGGGAGAAGCCCACGGTGAAGTAGCTGCGGTTGAGGATCAGGATGGGCACCGTCAGCGCCAGCAGCACAAAGGCCGCCAGCAGCGGCTGCGTGTGCATGAACATGGGCACCGGCAGACCCATCATGTGCCCCATGCTCAGGTAGAACAGCGGCACAAGGCAGATCACCGACCACAGAAGCCGCCTGCCCATGGACTTCACGGCGGCATCCTGCTCTGCGTGGAGATCCCGCCGGGCGGCGCTCTCCGGAGCCGCGCCGTAGCCCGCGTTCTGCACCGCGGCGATGATGGCCTCCGGAGCGGTGCCATCGTCGCAGTCGCACACCAGCGAGCCCAGCATCAGATTCACCGACGCGCTGTGCACGCCGGGCACCGAGGCGGCGGCTCTCTCCACATGGGCGGCACAGGCGGCGCAGGTCATGCCGGTGATGACGAATTTATCTGTCATACTGTCATCTCCTATTTCATCAGCTTTTGCAGCGTGGTCACCAGCTCGTCGATGACCTCGTCGTCCCCCTGCCGAATGCCGTCCGCCACACAGGTGCGGATATGCGAGGCCAGCAGCTCCTTGCTGAAGCTGTTCAGCGCCGCGCCCACGGCGGATACCTGTATCAGAATGTCGGGGCAGTAGGCGTCGCTTTTCAGCATTTCCTGTAAGCCGCGTACCTGTCCCTCAATGCGGCACAGGCGATTCAGGAGCTTTTTCTGCTCCTCGGGTGTGCGGTGCTTTGTCTTTCCCTGACAGCAGCAGTCGGTTTTCATGGAGATATACCTCCTGGGGGTATTTGTTGGATGGTTGCATTATATACCCCCTCCGGGTATTTGTCAACGTTTTTCTTTCGGCCGCACCAGCGCCGCTGCCAGCAGAGAGAACACAATGGCGGCGGCGATGCCGCCGGAGGTAGCCGTCAGCCCGCCGGTGAGCACACCCAGCCAGCCCCGCTCCGCCACCGCCTCGGCCACGCCCTTGGCCAGCGCATAGCCGAAGCCCGTCAGGGGCACCGTGGCGCCCGCGCCGCCCCAGTCCGCCACATATTGGTACACGCCCACCGCCTGTAACAGCACGCCCGCCACCACATAGCCCGTCAGGATCCGCGCCGGGGTCAGCGCCGTCTTGTCCAGAATGATCTGCCCCACGGCGCACAGCAGCCCGCCGCAGAGAAAGGCATTTACATACTCCATCATGCGTCCTCCTTCGTCCGGGAAAATACCACCGCGTGGCATATACCGGGGATGCTCTCCCCCTGGAAGGAGCTGGTGGGGCTGAGCAGCGCCCCGGTGGGCGCAAACAGCAGTCGCCGCCATCGCCCCTGCCGCATCCCCTCCAGCAGATAGCCGTTCAGCACCGCCGCCGAGCAGCCGCAGCCGCTGCCGCCGGCGTGCATGTCCTGCTTTTTCCGGTCATAGAGCAGCAGACCGCAGTCGGTGTAGTTGTCCAGCGCCGTACCCTCCCGGCGGAACAGCTCCGTGAGGATATCGCAGCCCACCGCGCCCAGATCGCCGGTGACGATCAGGTCATAGTCCTTGGGTGAGGTGCCGGTGTCCCGGAACACCGCCCGCAGGGTGTCGAAGGCGGCGGGCGCCATGGCTGCGCCCATGTTGGTCATGTCTGTTACGCCCATGTCCACGATCTGCCCCCGGGTGGCGTGGGTGATATAGGGCCCCTCCGACTGGACACCCAGAATGCAGCATCCGGCGGCGGTGGCTGTCCACTGGGCGGTGGGGCTGCGCTGGCTGCCGTAGGGCAGGGGCGAGCGGTACTGCCGCTCGGCGGTGCAGAAGTGGGAGGACGTCTGCGCCGCGGCGATGGCGGCGCTGCCGCCGGCGATGGCTGTGGCTGCCAGCGCCAGCGTCTCGCCCATGGTGGAGCACGCGCCGTACACCCCGTAGAAGGGGATGTGGAAATCCCGCAGGGCGAAGGTGGCGCCGATATTCTGGTTCAGCAGGTCGCCGGCGAATACGCAGTCCACGTCCTCCGCCGTCAGTCCCCCCTTCTGCAGCGCCAGCCGCAGGGCGTCGGCCTGCATCTGCGCCTCCCCCTGCTCCCACGTTTTGCGTCCGCAGAAGGAATCCTCCGCCACCGCGTCAAAGTGGCCGCCCAGCGGCCCCGCGCCCTCCAGCCGACCCGCCACCGCCGCGCAGCTGATGACGCCCGGCGGCTGCAAAAACCGGCAGGTCTGGCGGCTCAAGCGTTTCATGTTCATATACCATGCACCTCGCATACAGCATTTGCCGCGTAGTATGCGCGTTTTGCGGGAAAATATAAAAGAGCCGCCCGAGCGGCTCTTTTGCGATATTGGGAACACCGTGGGGCGGGACGTCGGGGACGCCGTCCCCTACAGACGGTTCACCGTACCTGCATTCCACTCAAATCTCCACCCGGCCGCCGGGGCGGTACTCCTCGGCGGTTACGGTCATGGCGATGCCGCCTGCGGACAGCTCCGTCAGCCGCGCCCGCAGCGTCTCCGCCGTCTGTGCCGGGAGGGACACGCGGAGCCGGATGTCCGCACCGTACACGGCCTCGTCCACCGTGCCGCCCAGCGCCGTCACCTCGCCCCGCACCCGCTCGAACAGCGCGTAGGGACACGGGATGTCCGCCGTCGCCCACAGTCCCATCTCCGCTACGCCCGCCGCCGCCAGCGCGTCGCGGGCGCTTTTGGAATACGCCCGGGTCAGGCCGCCCGCGCCCAGCAGGATGCCGCCGAAATACCGCGTCACCACGCACACCACGTTGGTGACGTTCTCCCGCTGGAACACGTTCAGCATGGGCTGTCCCGCCGTGCCCTGGGGCTCGCCGTCGTCGCCATACCGCAGAACGTCGCGGCCGATGAGATAGCACCAGCAGTTATGCCGGGCGTCGTAATACTTCTTCTTCATCTGCGCGATGAATTCCCGCGCCTGCTCCTCCGTCTCCACCGGCAGCAGATGGCCGATGAAGCGGGAGCGCTTTTCGGTGAACTCCGTCTCCGCCGCCTGATAGGGTACGCGGAAATCGCTCATTCCCACTCCTCCTTCGGCTCCGTCCAGCCCTCGATGTAGTTTTTCAGCTGGCCGATGATGCGGGGCGTACACACCGCCACCACGTCCACCGTTTCGCCGTACTCCACCGATTCCACTTTGGCCTCCCGGTACAGGCTGTCCAGCGCGCCGGCCTTGTCATAGGGCAGGTGCAGCGTCACTCGCTTCGTGCCCTTGTCCAGCTTTTTGTCGATGGCGGAGAGCAGCCTGTCCAGCCCCTCGCCGGTTTTGGCGGACACGTTCACCGCGTCCCCCTCCTTATCCCGCTGGAAGGCAAAGGCCAGGTCGGACTTGTTGTACACCCGGATGCAGGGGATCGTCTCCGCGCCCAGCTCCCGGATCAGCTCGTCCACGATCCGCGCCTGCTCCTGCCACTCCGGGTTGCTGGCATCGATGACGTGCAGCAGCAGGTCGGCGTATTCCAGCTCCTCCAGCGTGGCCTTGAACGCCTCCACCAGCTGGTGGGGCAGCTTGCGGATAAAGCCCACCGTGTCGGAGATCACCACGTCCAGCGTATCGCTGACGGTCAGCAGCCGGGTGGTGGTGTCCAGCGTGTCGAAAAGCCGGTTGTTGGCCGGTATGTCAGCGCCGGTGATGGCGTTGAGCAGCGTGGACTTGCCGGCGTTGGTGTAGCCCACGATGGCCACCACGGGTATCTCGTTCTTCCGCCGACGCTGGCGCTGGGTGGCGCGGACGCGCCGCACCTCCTCCAGCTCCTCCTTCAGCTTGTCGATCTTCCGGCGGATGTGGCGGCGGTCTGTCTCCAGCTGCGTCTCACCGGGGCCCTTCGTGCCGATGGGCGAGCCGCCGGTGCCGCCCTGCCGCTCCAGATGGCTCCACATGCCGATCAGCCGGGGCAGCAGGTACTGGTACTGCGCCAGCTCCACCTGCAGGCAGCCCTCCTTCGTCCGGGCGCGCTGGGCGAAGATGTCCAGTATCAGGCCGCTTCTGTCCAGCACCTGCACGCCGCACAGCTCCGTCAGCACCCGCACCTGTGACGGGGACAGATCGTTGTCGAAGATCACCATGGTGGCCTCGCTGTTTTCCACCATGCGCTTGACCTCCTCCACCTTGCCCTCGCCGATGAAGCTGTGGGGGTCGGGCTTCTCGCGGCTCTGCAATATCATGCCCACGGACTGGCCGCCCGCCGTCTCCACCAGCGCGCTGAGCTCCGCAAGGCTCTCCTCGTCGGCGCTGTCCGCGCCCAGCACCGGGGACTTCAAGCCCACCAGCACCGCGTAGTCCCGCGCGCCGTTCTTATTCTCTTCAATGGTTTTTCGTTCCATAATGCTCCTCGTTGTAACGGTATTGCCCTAATTATACCCCATGGCGCTGCAAAAAAGCAAGACCCGCACCAACGGTACGGGTCTTGCGATGTGATGTGTCCTTACTTGTCCAGGCCGAAACGCTTGTTGAACTTGGCAACGCGTCCGCCGGTATCCACCAGCTTCTGCTTGCCGGTGAAGAAGGGGTGACACTTAGAGCAGACTTCCACGCGAATATCCTTCTTCGTAGAACCTGTCTCAATCACATTACCGCAGGCGCATTTGATAGTAGTCTGCTGATAATTGGGATGGATTCCTTCCTTCATTGCTCTTGTTCACCCCTTTCTGGTTCACTCGTCGCCGCGGCTATGCCGCAAACGCAACTGTGATAATAGCATACTCTTCCCGGAAATGCAAGTATTTTTCGTTATTTTTACAAAGAAATTTCCCGGTCGCAGGCGAAGAAGTACAAAACGCGCTCCGTCACCGGCTTTTGCAGTATTTTTGCCAGCGCTCCGGCGTAGGCGTTCAGCTGCGTGCGATAGACCTCCGCACGCCGGGGCGCCTCCTCCGCCGTCACCCGGTCGGTCTTGAAGTCCACCACGGTCAGGCCGTTCGCCGTCTCGAACACGCAGTCCGCCACGCCCTGCAGGAGCATCTCCTCCCCGGTGGCCGCCGGGTCGTAGAGACCCGCATCCGTCAGCAGCGAGAAGCGGTACTCCCGCCAGACCTGCTTTGCCGCGCGGATCCGCGCCGCCAGCGGCGACGACAGGAACCGCGCCAGCGCCGGGATGTCCAGCGCCGCCGCCTGCTCCGGCACCAGCAGCCGCCGCGCCGTCAGCGTCTCCGCCAGCGCGCGTACCGCCTCCGGCTCCGCCGCCGTGTCCAGCGGCAGGAACTGCATGACAAGGTGCATGGCCGTGCCGCGCTCCGCGCCGGTCAGCCCGTGCTTTTCCTGCAGGAAGCGGGGCTTTTCCGGTACGCTCTCCCACCGGCGGGGCAGCGCGCCCTCGGCGATCTCCTCATCGATGGCGCGTCCCTTCAGCTGGGTGGCCGTTACCTTGGTGGGCGTCACTGTGGCCGCGCCGTGGCCGTATGCGAAGGCCAACGCTGCCTCGTCCGGCAGCACATCCGGCGTTTCCACCGCCGCGCTGTCCGCCGCCGTCACTTCCCGCTGCTCCTCCTCTTCCCCATCGATGCGGTGCAGCCGCACCGTCAGCCCCGCCGGGGCTTCCCGCAGCTCCGGCGGGCGCACACCGGTGAAGCGGTGGAAATCCGCCGCCTGATAGGTGTTCATCAGCGCCAGCACCAGCCAGTCGCCGGGGCAATCCGCGCCGGACACCGCCTCCGGCGGCACCGGCAGCTCCGTCAGGGCGCACAGCTCCCGCAGATGCTTTTCCGGGTTCTTCCGGGAGCAGACCATAATGAGCTTCTCCTGCGCGCGGGTCATGGCCACATACAGGATGCGCAGCTCCTCCGCCTTGGCCTCCCGCTCCAGCACCAGCGCCAGCGCCGTTTTGGATATGGTGTCGTACCGCAGCCGCCGCTCTACCTCCACCCGCTCGGCACCCACGCCCAGCTGGGGATGCACCAGCACCGGCCTGTCCATATCCTGCCGGTTGAACGCCCGGCACAGGTCGGCCAGTATCACCACCGGGAATTCCAGACCCTTGGACTTGTGCACGCTCATGATGCGCACGCCACCGGCGGCCTTAGCCGCCGTGACCACGGGCGCATCGCCCTTTTCCAGCAGCTGCCGCAGGTGGCTCACGCAGTCGAACAGCCCCGTCCTGCCGCTCTGTACCAGCCGCCGCACATAGTCATACAGCGCCGTCAGCCGCGCCTGCCGCGCCGCGCCGTCCTCCATGGCGCCGAAAATAGCCATCACATGGCACCGGTCGTAGATGTACCACAGCAGCTTGTCGGCGGACATCTCCCGCCCCGCCTGCCGCAGCTCATCCAGCAGCGTCAAGAACGCCTGCGCGTCCTCCCCCTGCTCCAGCCGCAGCGCCTCGTAATAGTCCCCCTCCTGCTGCACGGCGCGTATGGCCGCCAGCCGGTCGGCGCTCATGCCCACCAGCGGCGAGCGCAGCACTGCGATCAGCGGCACGTCCTGCCGGGGATTGTCCACCACCTCCAGCAGCGACAGCACCACCGCGATCTCCATGGCGGCGAAAAAGTCCTCGCTCTCGCCGCCGTCGCAGGGGATGCCCTCCCGCTCCAGCGCGGCGGAGAACACCGCCATCCGGGAAGCGGGCGAACGCATGAGGATCACGATGTCCTCCGGCTCCACCGGCCGCATCGTCCCGTCCGCACCGCGCACCGGGTATTTTTCCTCCAGCAGCCGCCGCACCCGCCGCGCCACGAACCGCGCCTCCGCCGCCGCTCTGTCGAATCGCTGCTCCGACGTGTCCTCCACGCTGAGATAGTGGAACTCCGTCTCGCGCTCCGCCGCCTCGGGATAGTCCGCGCCCGGATGCAGCTGCTGCTCCTCCGTATAGTCCAGCTCGCCCATCTCCCGTGACATGATGGCGCCGAACACGAAGTTCGTGGCGTCCAGCACCTCCCGGCGGGAGCGGAAATTGCGGCTGAGCACCATCCGCCGGGGCTGACCCGGCGCAGCCTGCTCCGCCGGGGCGTACGTCCTGTATTTCTCCAGGAAGATCCCCGGCTCTGCCAGACGGAAGCGGTAGATGCTCTGCTTCACGTCGCCCACGGCGAAGATGTTCTCTCCCTGCCGAGACACGGCGCGGAAGATGCAGTTCTGCACCTCGTTGGTGTCCTGATACTCGTCCACCATGATCTCCCGGTAGCGCAGGGACACCTGCTCGCCCAGCTCCGTAGGCGTGCCGTCCGGACGGCTCAGCAGCTGCACGGCGTAGTGCTCCTGATCGGAGAAATCCATGGCGTTGCGCCGCACCTTCTCCGCCCGGAAGCGCCGGTCGAAGTCCTCCGTCAGCGCCAGCAGCGCCTCCATCGCCGGGGCGATGGCCTGCATGTCGCCCAGCAGCTCCGCCTCCGCCGTCTCATAGGGTGCGGACAGCTTGCCCACAGCCTTTCTGCACTTTTCCAGCACGGCGCGGGCGGCATTCTTCTCCTGCGCGTACTCGTCGCCGCGCACGGTGCCCATCCGCCGGAACACCACCTGCACGCGCCCCATGGCGTCCCAGCCCTCCTGCGCCGCCGCTTCATACTGCCGCAGCTGCGCCGCCGCGTCCAGAAATCTGTCCGCGTAGGCGTCGTACACCGGCTGGCAGCCATCCATCTGCTCCGCGGCGCGCTCCAGCCGCCCCGCCCAGTACAGGGCGCGGCGCACCGTGTCCTCCATCACCGCCCGGCCGTACACGCTGTCGCCCAGCCGCGGCGAGAGATGCTTCCAGCTCTCCGCCGCCTTTTCCAGCCACGCGGCAGGGTAGGGATGGCTCTGCAGCTTTCCGTGCAGCTCCGGCACCAGCGCCGCCAGCGCCCGGTCGTCCCGGCCGAAGCCCAGCGTGGCCGCCAGCGAAGCGCAGCCCTCGTCCCCCTGCTCGATGCGCTGGTAGAAGCTCTCCAGCGCCTGCTCCAGCGCCTTCTCCTTCAGCAGCGACGCCTCCGACTCGTCCAGTATCCGGAAATCCGGCGTCAGGCTGTGTCCCTCCACCGGCTCCAGCAGGTGGACATGCTCCCGCAGCAGCGACGCGCAGAAGCCGTCCACCGTCTTGATATCCGCCTGATATACCCGGAACATCTGCCGCCGCAGATGCTCATCCTCCGGCGACTGCGCCACCCGCTTGGCCAGCTCGGAGGCCAGCTTGCTGCGCAGCTCCGCCGCCGCCGCGCGGGTAAATGTAATAATGAGGAAATCGTCGATATGGCAGTGCTCCTCCGTCAGGTAGGAGAACACCCGCTCCACCAGCACCTTCGTCTTGCCCGATCCGGCGGCGGCGGACACCAGCAGGCTGCCGCCTCTGTTTGTCACCGCCTGTGCCTGTTGGGGCGTCAGCTGTACGTCAGCCATGGCGTTCCTCCTCCCTGTCCACCATCTGCCAGAATTCCTCCGGCGTCGTCTTTTGCAGATACCGGGGCTTGTCCCGCTTTTCGTCGAACCAGCAGGCCGACGCGAAGGGGCACCAGTCGCAGGCGCTCTCCTGCGGCCCCCGGCGGCAGGGGTCGGCGTCGATGTTGCCGCCGCCCAGCTCCCGCGCCGCCTGCCGCAGCAGGCTGTCCACATACCGCCCCATCTTGCCCATCTGCTCCGCGTCCGCCAGCACGCCGGCGGCCAGTCCTCTGGCCTGCCCGTCCTTCACGGCGATGGGCAGGTAACAGGGCTTTTCCAGCGCGCTGTGCTCCATGGCGCGCAGCACCTCCGGGTCGCTGAGCAGCATACCCGTGCGGCGCAGCTCGTCCCGCAGCTGCTTTTCCAGCTTGTCCGGCGGGATGGCGCGATCCGCCCGCTTTACCACGTCCCGCGCCGGAACGTACAGCACGCCCGCCGGCTCCACCTCCGCGCCGAAATAGCTTCCGCCGTACCGCCGCAGGGCGAACAGATACAGCAGCATCTGTATGCCCAGTCCGTACCGCACATCCGCCAGGTCAAAGGCCTTCTTGCCCGTCTTGTAGTCCACCACACGGAGATAGAGCTTTCCGTCCTTCATCCAGCCGTCCACCCGATCCACCTTGCCGGTGACGGACAGGGTGGTGTCCCCCGCCGTCACTGTCACGGCGGGCAGCTGCCCGTCCTTTCCGCCGAAGCCCAGCTCGAAGGCCAGCGGGCGGAAATCCGACTGCTCCAACTCGTCCAGTACGTTTTCCACGATGACCAGCGCCGTCTCCCGCAGCCGGGAGAACAGATACCGGAACCGGGCGGACTTCTGCCCGTAGCCGTCGATGGTGCTGGCGGCATACTCCTCCGTGTACCGCCGCACCATGTCCGAAAGCGCCCGCTTTCCCGGCCTTTCGCCCCGGCGATCCACGTCCTTGAGGATGTTCTCCAGCAGGTAGTGGATGAACGTGCCGATCTCCGGCGCCTGAAAGTCCGCCCGCGTCCGCTCCTTCGCCCGCAGGCCGTACTCCATGAAATATCCGAAATGGCAGCTCTTTACCCGATCCAGCCGGGAGGCGGACATGGCCACGGTGCTCCCGTACAGGCTGCGCACCGCCTGGGGTGACAGCCGTCCCCGCCCCATGGCGCGGGCAGCCGCCATCCGTTCCAGCAGGTTGCTCTGTCCGTTTTCCCGGAAATAGCGCCACATGGCGCCCTCCGGCCGCTGCCCCGCCAGCGCCAGCGCCGGGGCGGGCAGCTCCCGGCGGTATGCGCCGTCCTCCCGCAGCACCGCTGCCTGCGGGAACAGCTTTTTGATCCGCTCCACCACGAAGGACGGCAGCAGCCGCGCCCCGGACTCGTCGCCCACGCACCAGGACACCGTCAGGGATGTCCGGGGCTGCGCCAGCGCCGCGTAGATGTTCTGCAATTCGTTGCTCAGCGGGTCGAAGGTGGCGTCCGACAGCAGGATGCCCTGCTGCTGCAGAAGCTCACGCTCCTGCTGATCCAGTATGCCGCCCGGCTTTTCCACCGTGGGCAGCACATGGTCGTTGGCGCCCAGCAGAAACAGATGTGCCACCGTGTGGCGGTCGTTCCGGTTCAGCGGGCTGACCTTCACCTGATCCAGCGTGGCCGGGATAGTGGCCACGGCGTACTGGCTCAGCGTCAGGCGCAGCAGACGGGCGAACTCCTCGCCCTCCACCTCCGTGTCGCCCAGCAGCTCCACGAACTGATCCAGCACATCACAGAAGATGCGCCACAGCTGGGCGTATTCCTCCGCCGCCTGTACCTGCCCCTGCTCCCGCAGCTCCTTTTCCCGCTGCTCCAGCACCTCCGGCGTACCGGCGCGCTCCGCAAATCTGTAAAGCACTTCCGCCTTACCCATGGCGGTTTTGCTTGCTTTCAGTCCCTCACTCAGGGGCAGGAACATCTGCCGCACCTTGCGCCGCACCTGATTGACCTGTGCCAGCTGCTCACGGCGCTTGTCGGTCATCTCGCCGCCGTAGCCCTCCGGGTCGGCTGTCCAGTCCTCGTCCCGCAGCCACATGCTGCCCCGGATCTCCCACCGGATCACATAGTTTTCCAGCAGGTCGCACTCCTCCGCCGTCAGCGACGTCATGCCGGTCTTGAGACAGCGGAACACATCCTCGTACTCAAAGCCGCCTGTCACCGCGTCCACGGCGCTCAGCAGCAGCGTCAGCACCGGCTGCTCCAGAATGTCGCTGCGGCGGCTGATGTAGGCCGGTATTCCGTCCCGCCGGAACACCGCCTCCAAAAGCGGGCCGTAGACCTCCATATTCCGCGCCGCCACCGCCATATCCCGCCAGCGGACGCCGCCCTGCGCCAGACGGCGCAGCTGCGCCGACACATACTCCACCTCGGAATAGGCCGTATGAGCCTGATAGAGCGTGATGGGCGGCGTATCGCCCTCCCACGGCTCGTCCGTACCGAAGAAGTGGCGCTCCAAGTGTCCGAGCGCCGTATTGTCACAGCTGACAAGGTTTATCACTTCACACTTGCAGCTGTGTTCCTTTGCCAGGCGCTGCAAGCGCCGCCGCTGCTCCACGCCGTTGCGGAACAGCTGCGTGTCGCTGTCGTCCCCCAGCAGCGTGACGGTCACACTGTGCGCCTGCCGCAGCATCCCGGCGATGATGTCCTCCTCCACACGGTTGAAGTAGGAGAACCCGTCGATGTACACATCCTTGCCCGCCAGATACCCAGACTCCGGCAGCGCGTCGCACAGCTTCTGCACCCGCGACCGGGCGTCCCGCCCGTCGCCATGGAGCCGGGCGTCATAGGCGCCGAACAGCAGCGCCGTGGAGCGCAGCTTCTCCCCCGCCGCGCCGGGGATGGCCTGTACCTGCTCCATCAGCTCCTGCGGCGCAACGCGGTAGGCGTACAGCTCGTCCGCCAGCGCCACCAGCTCCCGCAGGAATGCCGGACGCTGGGACGGTCTGGCGAACACCGTCAGGTACGACGCCACCTCCTGCAAGGCGCGCCGCAT
>ERZ772812.1837-NODE-1837-length-14641-cov-8.768340_pt1 | contig 14641 bp, 9 predicted proteins | sample MGYA00511343_ERZ772812 | MGnify/ENA primary metagenome ERZ772812 (study PRJEB29015, sample SAMEA2737706) | human gut metagenome | biome: human gut; feature: human-associated habitat; material: faeces | place: China | collected 2012 ...
CAGTGCCAGATCAACGAAAAGACCGGCATGACCTTCGCCGGCGGCCTGCGCGCCATTCTGCGCCAGGACCCCGACATCATCTCCGTCGGCGAGATCCGCGACGGCGAGACCGCGAGCATCGCCATGCGCGCGGCCATCACCGGCCATCTGGTGCTCTCGACCCTGCACACCAACGACGCCCCCTCCGCGGTCGACCGTCTGCGCGACGTCGGCGTGGAGCCGTGGCTTATCTCCGGCGCGCTGCGCGGCGTGGTGTCTCAGCGCCTTGTGCGCCGCATCTGCCCGCACTGCAAAAGAGCCTATCATCCCGCGAGCGACGAGCTGGCCCTGCTGGGGCTGGACGACGCGCCGGACCTTGTGTTCTACAAGGGCGAGGGCTGCCCGGACTGCCATCACACCGGCTACACCGGCCGCCGTGCCGTGTTCGAGATCCTGATGATCGACGCGCCGCTGCGCCGCCTCATCACCGCCGGCGCGAGCGCGGACGCGCTTGCCGACGAGGCCCGCAGACATGGCTTCACCACCATGCGCGAGCGCTGCCGCGACCTGGTGCTGCGCGGCGAAACGACGGCTGAGGAGGCCGCCCGCACCATCAGCTCCACCATCGAGAGCTGAACGGAATGACCAAAGAAAAAGGCAGGTGAATCGGCTTGACGACCTATAAGTACAAGGGCCAGTCGCTCAGCGGCGCAAGGGTGAGCGGCGTGGTGCGCGCCTACGACGAGTTTGAGGCCGTCGCCAAGCTGCGCGACACCTGTGCCTTTATCACGAAGATCGAGCCGGTGAAGGAGCGCGGGAACGCGCTGGATAAGCCCATCGGCTTCCGGCTCAAGGACAAGGAGCTGGCGCTGCTCTGCTCGCAGTTTTCCATCATTCTCACCTCGGGGCTGAGCGTGATGCGCTGCGTGGAGATGGTCGCCTCGCAGACACGCAATAAGTACACGCGCAGGATGCTGGAAAAGGTGGCCGAGGAGGTCGGCGCGGGCTATTCCCTCGCGCAGAGCTTTGAGAGCAACGCCCCTTATCTGCCCGCCACGTTCATCGAGACCGTGCGCGCGGGCGAGGAGTCCGGCACGCTCGCGCTGTGCTTCGACCGCCTGCACCGCTACTACGAGCGCACCGCCAGGACCCGCGCGAAGATCATCAGCACGATGACCTATCCCGCGATGGTCATTGTGGTCGCCATCATCGTGTTTATCATCATCATCGCCGTAGCCGTGCCGGCCTTTACCGACGCCTTTGCCGACCTCGGCGAGGGCGAGCTGCCGGGCGTGACGAAGGCGCTGATGGCCGTGAGCGGCTTTTTCAACCGCTGGTGGTGGCTGCTGCTGCTCATCGCGGCGGCGCTTGTCATCGCCTATCTCGCCTTCAAGCGCACCGAGCGTGGCAAGCTCGTGCTGGCGTCCTACGCCATCGAGCGCGCGCCGCTGCGGCGGCTGCGCAGCATGAGCGCGGCGGGACGCTTCGCCAATACCATGTCCACCATGCTCACCGCCGGGCTCGGCGTGCCGCGTGCGCTGGACGTCACCAGCCAGGTCGTGGGCAACTACCTCTTTTCCCTCGGCGTGCGCAAGGTGAAGGAGAACGTGGAGCGCGGCCGCGGCATTGCCGAGAGCATGGCGGGCGTAGAGTGCTTCCCCAAGATGCTCACCGAGATGGTGGGCGTGGGCGAGCGCGCGGGCTCGCTGCCGCAGACGCTCGACGTCATCGGCAATTACTTCGACAGCGAGGTCGAAACGCAGAGCACGCGGCTGCTCAGCGTGCTCGAGCCGGTCATCACCATCGTGCTCGCGGTCATCGTGGTCGTGCTGCTGCTGGCGGTGTACCTGCCGATGTTCAGTATGTACGGCAGCATTTGATACGTTATCATTTCCGCGCGACCACCCCGCGCGGGACGATATAGAAAGAAACGGAAAAGGAGAATTTTTATTATGCTGAAGAAACTCACCAACAAAAAGGGCTTCACCCTTATGGAAATGCTGATCGTCGTCGCGATTATCGCCATCCTTGTTGCTATTGCGATTCCTACGTTTAGCGGTGCGCTTACAAAGGCACATACTGCTACAGACACCGCCAATATTCGCGCGGGTTACGCATCTGCGCAGATTGAGGTTATGACGAGCAATACTCTACCCACCGATACTTACCTGCAGCCGGACGGTTCCATCGGCGCAAAGAATAGTGCGTATAAATGTTCTGGTGAGCAGAAGACCGCTGTTCAAATCGGTGGTAAGCTGAATGCATCTTGGGAAAAAGGTCAGGTTATTAAGTATACGGTCGATGCAAATGGTGTTACTGGCATTAGCGCGGAAACTGCATCCTAACTTTTTCCAAAACTTTTCATGAGCCCGCGCCGGAGCGCACGCTCCGGCGTGGGAACGCCCCCTTCCTTCTTGGATGAGCCGTTTCTGCAGAGGGCTCATCTTCGGCGCTATGCTAAGAAATAAGGGGGTGGCCGAGGGTCGGCGGCCATCCCCCACGAAGGACTTTTTCCAAGGAGGAATTTTACGATGCTCCATCTCACCCCCTTCCTCACCGTATACTGCTGCGTGCTCGCCGCGCTGCTCGGCGCCTGCATGGGGAGCTTCCTGAACTGCATGGCGTGGCGCGTGGTGCATGGCGAGAGTGCGCTGCGCGGGCGGTCGCACTGCGACGCGTGCGGCCATGTGCTCGGCGCGCGGGACCTCGTTCCGATCGTGAGCTATCTCGCCTCCGGCGGGAGGTGCCGCTACTGCGGCGCGAAGCTCTCGAGCCGCCATGTGTGGGGCGAGGTGATCGGCGCGGCGGTGTTCGTGTCGCTCCTGCTGCATTATGATATTTCGCTCCGGCTTCTCGAAGCGTGGCTTCTGGCAAGCATTCTGCTCGCCTGCTCCTTCGCGGACCTGGAGGGGTACATCATTCCCGACCGCTTTTTAGCGGCCGGTCTTGTGCTTTTTATCGCGTCCCTCTTTTTTGCGCCCGAACCGCTCGGACGGCTCGCGGACGGGCTGCTCGGCGGCTTCGGCGTGGCGCTCGGCCTGCTGGCGGTCGTCACGGTGCTGGAAAAGCGCATGGGGCGCGAGGCGATGGGCGGCGGCGATTTGAAGCTGCTGTTCGTCACCGGCCTGTTTTTCGGCTGGAAGGGCAACCTTTTCTGCCTGATCTTAGCCTGTATCTTCGGCATCGTCTTCGGCCTGCTCGCCGCCCGGCGCGGCGGGGAGCAGGGCGCGCCGATCCCGTGGGGGCCGTCCATTGCGCTCGGCGCGTGGGTCACGGCGCTCGCGGGCGAGCCGTTTATCCGTTGGTATCTGAGCCTTTTATAAGGCGCGTTTCGCAGCACTCCGCTGAAAGGAGAATGAGCATGAACAAGATCGTTGGCCTTGACATCGGTGAAAACAGCGTAAAAATGGCCTATTTTGTGGGCCGCGAGCTGAAAAGGACCGCAAAGCTGGAGCTGCCCGACGCGATGGTGTCCGGCGGGCGCATCCTCTCGATGGACGCGATGGCGGACTTCCTGCACGACGCGGCGAAGGGCAGCGGCATCCCACTGACGAACGCCGCGCTGGTCGTGCCGGCGAGCGAGGTCTACACCCGCATCATCACCCTGCCCGCTATGACCGAGCAGCAGCTTTTTTACAACCTGCCTTACGAGTTCCGCGACTTTCTGACGGAGGAGAAGAGCAAATATTTCTTCGACTACGCCGTGCGCCGCATCGTGAACGACGAGACGGGGCATCCCAAGGAAATGGAGCTCTTCGCCTGCGCCATTCTCAAGACCACGGTGGAGGGCTACCGCGCGATGCTGCACCGCGCGGGCTTCCGCCTGCGCGTGCTCACCGTCACCGAGTGCGCCTACGGCGCGGTACTGGGCGCATACCTCAGGCGCACGGGCGCGGAGAACGACGATAAGGACCGCTGCATCGTCTCCATCGGACACCGCAGCACGCACCTCTACATCTACCACGGCGCGACGTTCGACAGCCGCCGTGAGATCGACGTCGGCGGCAGGCTGATCGACGAGCAGATCGCCGAGCACTGCGGCGTGGACATCCATTTGGCGCACAGCTATATGCGCAGCGACTACAACGGCGTGCTTGAGGCGGACTATGCCCGCGAGGCGTACAGCCGTCTGGCGGTCGAGATCATGAAGGCGGTCAATTTCTACAACTACAACAACCGCGACCGCGAGCTGCACGACCTCTACATCTGCGGCGGTGGCGGCGGCATCGAGCCGATGCTGCGCACCATCGTCGAAACGACGAGGCTCACGCTCCATCCGGTCTCCGAGCTGCTCTCGCAGCAGCTTTCGACCGAGGAGCCGTGGACGTATCTGCGTGCCATCGGCGGTGTGAGCGAGGGCATCAAGGGGGGACTGGCATGATCGCGGAGAAGGAGAAGAAAACGGCCCGCGCGAACACGCCCCGCCGTCCGGTCCGCTGCCCGCAGAAGACGGGCATCAACCTCAATCTGCACGAAAAGCGCACAGGCACGGTGCTCACGCTGCTTATCGGCGCGCTGTGCATCACCGTGCTTGCGCTGGCGGTCGCCAAGTTCGGCGTCCTCGACCTCTACGACCGGCTCGCCGACGCGCAGAGCGCGTATGCGCAGGCGCAGCAGGAGAACCGCGCCGCGCAGGAGAAGCTCTCGCACTTTGACGAGGTGCTCTCGGAGTACCGCACCTATTCGATGGAGTGGATGGAGGACGGCGAGGACTCCGACCTCAACTTTGCCGTGGAGCGCACGGAAATGCTCGACCTGATCGAGCGCACGGTGATGCCCTACGGCACGCTCAGCGCCCTGCAGGCGCAGGGCGACCGCGTGGACGTCGAGCTGAACGAAACGGACCTTGACCGTATCGCCGAGGCGCTCAGCGCCGTGAAGGCGTCGAGCATCGTGGAGTCGGTCGGGCTGGAGCTTGCCGAAACGGAGAAGGATCGCCCCGCCGACGTGATGAAGTGTACGCTGCACATCGTGCTGAGAGGGGAGGCGGCGGAATGAACCGTGAATTGACCCTGCGGGAAAAGGTGCTGCTGCTCATCCTGATCGTGCTCGTGATGGTGCTCGGCTACTTCAAACTCCTCTACGAGCCGGTCAGCGACCGCATCGCGCGCTGCCGCGAGGACACGGCGCAGGAGCAGCTTGCGCTGGAGCAGAACGCGGTCAGGCTGGCGCAGATGGAAAAGATGGAGCAGGCGCTCGCGGATATCCGCGCCGCCGGCGGCAGCAAGGCGATCCCGCGCTTCAACAACAGCGAGGCGCTGCTGCGCGAGCTGCGCGGCCTGCTCGCGGGCACGGGGGAATACTCCCTCAATTTCGGCGACGGCACGACGCAGCAGGGCTATATCGTCCTGCGCCCCGTCTCCATGACCTACCGCACGAGCACCTACGAGCAGTCGCGCGCGATCATTGACCGCCTCAGCGCGAGCGACAACATCAACCGGATATCCGACCTGAGCATCCGCCGCGACGAACGGAGCGGCGGCGGACAGGGCTATCAGACCGTGCTGACGGTGACCTATTTCGAGGTCGCGCCGTAACGCACAGAGGAGCAGGGCACCATGAAAAACAACAGGGCAAACAGACACAATGACCGCGGCTTCACACTCTCGGAGGTCCTTCTGACGGTGGCGATCCTTGTGGTGCTGTTTGCCCTTGCCGCCGTTCCCGTCTCGAAGATGCGGCGCGAGCTGCGCCAGACGGAGCTGGACAGCAAGGCGGAGATCTTATTCCAGACCGCGCAGAACCGCATGACGCAGCTTCTGGCCGCCGGTATGGAGGAGAAATACAAGAGCGGCGGCGACGTGAAGCGCTTTACCTATATCCCTCTCGACGCGGAAGAGGACAAGTACGACGAGACCGATATCGGCAGGCTTCCGCTCTGGTATGTGACCGACGCGGAAAAGGACAACGCCTCCGCCGCGGCGTATTACATCCTGCCGCGGGAGCAGACCGACGCCGAGCTGCGCGAGGGCCATTGGCTCGTGGAGTACAACGCGGACAGCGGCAGCGTCTACGCGGTGTTTTACAGCGAGGAGGCGCTGGGCGTGCATACCGGGCTCGACGTGCTGCGCTACCGCAGCCAGCGCGTGAAAACGGCGAAGGTCGGCTACTATGGCGGCGACGCGGCGGCGGTCAATGACACCGGCGTGCTCGCGCCGCGGGCGGAGATCCTCAACGGGGAGACGCTGGAGGTGCGCATCACCTGCAAGGCGCCGAATGACCGTCCGCTCCATTTCTTCATCACCATCCGCGACGACAAAGGGAATGAGACGGCGCGCACCGAGCTGAAAAATGATACCAAGACGTTCACCACGATCGAGAAGAGCTTCCGGGACTACGAGGTGACGGTGACGCTCGACGACCTGAGCGGCGACGGCAGCCGCCGCTTTGCGCAGCAGGAATGGCTGAAAATTCTGACGCCCGGGGAGAATCTGACCGTCACCGTTGAGGTCACCAGCGACGACCCGCTGGTGGAGGGCGCGCGATTTGTGCCCGAAAAGACAAATGGTCTGTTCCATACGCTGCGCGGCGGCGATACGGCGGTCGTCACCTGCGCCCGCCACCTGCAGAATCTGGACGAGACCTCCGAGTTGGCGCCGGTCATCACCCGCGCGGTGCAGGAGAAGAACATTGACTTCACCGGCGCGAGCGGCTGGGCGTCGGTCTACGGCGAGAAGAAGTTCCGCCCCATTGTTAACACGGCGCTGCGTGAATACCGGGGCAGCTATACCGTGGACGGCACGACGTACCGTCCGGTGATCGCGCACCTGCCGGTGGATACGAACGGCGACGCGGGCCTGTTTGAGAGCTTTTCCGGCGGCACGCTGGCGGACATCACGCTCACCGGCGCGCAGATCCGCGGCACGGGAAGGGTCGGCGGTCTTGCCGGCACGCTGTCCGGTACGGTGAGCGTTACCGGCTGCCGCGTCTATCTGGACCCGGCGAGCGACGGTCTGAGCACAAAAACGGAGCGGGATATTTGGCTCGCCGGCAATGTGACCGGCGGTCTGGTCGGCTATGTGAGCGGGAACGCGGAGGTCTCCATCGACAGCAGCTTTGCCGCCTCGGTCCTTCGGGGTACGACGGCGGCGGGCGGACTGATCGGACAGGCGGACGGCGCTGTGACGGCGGAGCGCTGCTACGCCGACTGCTACCTCTACAACAGCGATAAGACGAACGGACAGACCGGCGGTCTGTTTGGCGGGAGCATCGGGACGAGCACGATCCGTCTGACGAGCTGCTACGCCGCGGGCTTCCAGGAGGCAGCGGTCACGGCGGGCCTGTCCGCCGGACCGGTCAAAGCTATGACGGGATGCTACAGCGTGAGCGTTCCGCTCAATGCGGACATTGATCTGACCTACTCGACGGCGAAGCCGGATGCACAGGTCCAGACCGCGGCGGCGGGGACCTTTTATCTGAAAGAGCGGGCGGCGACGGCAAAGCATATCGCCGGGACGACCGATGTCGGCTACGGAGAATGGAGCGGCGCCAGCCGCCCCGCCGCGGCGCAGAGACTTGGCACCGCATTTACCGCCGTGACGGGCGGCGGAAGCACCAACGCCTACAACCTCATGGAGGGCATGGGCCTGACCGACTACTCTTACCCGAAGCTGCAGGGGATCCCTCACTACGGCGACTGGAAGGCGGAGTTTGAGTCCGGCTCGCTGGCGTACTACGAGCGTTATCAAAACGGCACGGCGGCAGGCTATGGCTTCCTCGGCGGCAACGTGTCGTCCCTGCGGGACGACGAAACGGTGCTGGGCGACGGCTACGGCATGATTTACGACAGCAAGCCGACCGCGTCGGTCACGGTCACCTATTGGACCTGGACGGCAACGGGCGTCGCGGTACAAAAGACAGAAATGCTTGCCGCGGATGCCGCGGTGCAGGTCACCTACAACGGGAGGAGCTATTACCTCCTGCCGCTGCCGACCGGGGCGGTGAATACGGAATATGTCGATCCGAACAGCTTCTATCAGGAGGTCAGGGTCGACGGCGCGGCGTATCTCTACGCGCCGCACTTTGCCCGCACGGTGACGACGCCCGGCGAGGACGGCACGGTGGAGAGCCCGACGGGCGTTTCCATCCGCACGGCGCGCCAGCTCTACGCGCTGAGCCTTTACTACGCCGAATACCGGGAGCGGCTCGATGAGAGCAGCGTTTTTGTGCAGGAGCGCGGCATCGACTATGTCAGCTACGACTGGAAGAACTATGGCAGAAACGGCACCGAGCCCTCGGCGAACCTCCCCCAGTTCCCCATCGGCGACAGCACGGCTAAGCCGTTCATCCACACCTACAACGGTCAGCGGCACGAGATCATCAGCGCGCCAATCACCGGAAACGGTCTTGGACGCGATGGAACGGGGAATGTCAGCGAGATCTATGCGGGACTGTTCGGCTGCAACGCGGGCGAGCTGCGCGACATCGTGCTCATTGCCGGCGCGGAGGACACGATCGTCGGCTTTGACCGCGGCATCCAGCGCAGGAGCGCCTACATCGGCGCGCTTGTCGGCTACAATTCCGGCACGGTGCGCGGCTGCGCAGCAGCGGGCTACCGCACCAAGGTGCTGGCCAACAGCGGCAGCGCAGTCTATGTCGGCGGCTTCATCGGCTACAATGACGGCTATGTGGAGCAGTGCAGCGTGAGCAGCCCCTCGGTCTATGCCGAGAACGTGTTCGCGCAGCTCAGCGTGGGCGGCTTCGCAGGACAGAACGACGGGCGCATCGAGGGCTGCTATGGCATCGCGGCGATCAATGTCCCGACCGTCCGCGGCGGCGAGGTAGAGCTCGGCGGCTTTGCCGCGCACAACGGCGGCATCATCCGCGGCGCCTACTGCGCGACGGCCATGTCCTCGGCGGGCGCGCGGGCGGACGGCTTTACAGCCTCCGGCAGCGTGCAGAGCTGCTACTATCTCAACGGCGGCACCTACCGCTTCTGGGAGGAGGACCGGCTGTACAGCGCGGAGACCGCGGGCGGCGCGCAGCCCATGACCGCGGCGGAACTGAAGGCGCTCGGGCTGTCTGGCTTCGACACGCCTGCGGAAGCGCGGTATAGGCGGAAAAATACGGAGGACAGCTACCCCTATCCCGCCTGTATGCAGGACGCGAGCGGCGTACTCGTCCACTACGGCGACTGGCCGGTGCCGACGAATGTCGGCGAGGTCGGCGTGTTCTACTGGGAAAAGGAGGAGGACGGCGCGAACAGCGGCTATCACCTCTCCTACATCGGCTTTGTCGGCACGGAGCGCAAGGAGGGTAGTACCCTCTGCACCGCGCACGACGACGGCGGCGTGATCACCGCCTACGGCTACGGCTACTATTGGGAGAGCAGCTCCCAAAAGCCGACGTTGACGGCGAGCGGCGGCTTCGTCATGGACGGCGGTGATACGGAGGAGGCCAGGGCGGCGGCGTCGGCGCTGGGAGCGCAGATGCCAGAGTATACCTTCGCTGCCTACGAGACCAGCGAGACCGGCCTGCGCCTGCAGGCAGAGACCAACAGCCGAAGCGGCAGCTATACGCTCCAGGCAAATGGCACATGGACGCTGAATGAAAAGTATATCTACACGATTTGTCCGTTTTTCGCGGACGCCTTCGGCTATGCGGACGATGCTAAGCCGGGTACGGGCCAAGCGGCCTATCAGGTCCGCTCGGTGCAGCAGCTGCAGTTCATCAACTGGAGCTGCGGGGTCACGTCGGAGAAGGTAGGAGGCTGGTGGAATCCAAGCTACACGTTTACCTATGAGACCGGCACAGACCGCGAGGTAACGGCGGCGACCTACCAGCAGTTCCCCTATCTGCAATACGCCACGGTCACAGGCGTGAGCCGTCAGTCACAGAGTGCGGCGGAGCGGGATCGTCCGCGGCGCAGCTGGAAGCAGTCGCATGACCTCAACGGCACAGACCGGGAATTTCCGAAGGTCGGCGCGAAAAATACCTCGTTCCATCCCATCGCCGGTGCGGTTTTTAACAACGCGGCGGAGAATCCAAACAACGAGGGCTATGCGGTGGACCTCTACAGCTGGTTCGGCGGCGTATACGATGGGGGCAGCTATTACATCAAGAACATCAACATCGACTCGCCCTGCTACAATGTCGGCGTTTTCGGCACGACGGCGGGCGCGGAGATCCGAAACATCGTGCTCTACAGCGACAACGGCGGAACGATCGAGCGCAGTACACCAGCGGGAACAGACTACCGTAACTACCGCTGCGCCTACGCGCTCGGCGGTCTGGTGGGCATCGCGTATGACTACCTTTACGACGCGAACGGAAATTGGGTCAATGTTGAAAACCGCGCTGCGAAGATCGCCAACTGCGCCATTGCGGGCTATACCATCGAAGATAACAGCACCAACCCGCTCCAGCTCGGCGAGGCGGTGGTGGGCGGATTGATCGGCGTATCCAAGGTCAATTTGAACAGCTGCTCGGCGGTGGTCGATATCGAGGTCAACTGCACGCACCGGGAAGCCGGCGACAGCGGCAAACTGACCAGAGCCCAATACGGCAACTTTGTCCGCGTGGGCGGTCTGGTCGGCGGCGTGCAGTACAAGGTGACGAACTGCTACACCGGCGGCTCGATCACCGTCGGCGACGATACGCTCAACGAGCGCGTGGATAAGAGCGGAAGACTTGTCACCGTGAAGACCAGTACAGAGAAGGAGACAGAGGTCGAGAACGCGAAGGGGACCTATGTCTACATCGGCGGCATCGGCGGCAGCGGCTTTTCCTCCAACTTCCGCAACTTTTCCAACAAGAACGGCACGGACGACGGAGCGCCGGAGTATGAGAACTGCTACACCTATACGGGGCTGCCGACCATGCAGGGAACGATCATGTCGATCTCCCGCATCGGCAGTGTTGCCGACCGCTATGAATGGGCGCCGAGCGTGACCATTACCAACTGCTACTATTATGCGGAGTCAGATGTCCAGTACAACCTGCCGAAGTATCACTGCGGCAAAAAGAGTCTTGCGACGATTCTGGCGAGCGATGAGGAGAAGGAAAAGATGCTGCAGGGCGATCTTTCGTATCTCAGTCAATACATCGGCGGAAGAAATCATCGACCGAGCTATTCGATCGACCTGACAAAGCTCAGCTATGAGCAGATGGCAGGCAGGAAGGACGTCACGAAGAACGGGCAGGACAAAAGGATCCTGGAGCTGCTGAATCAAAACGGGGACAGCGTCTTCGGCTGGGTCACCGTCGAGGAGGCGCAGGCCGAGGTCCACGGGAAATACAGCTTCCCGGGCAAAAACATCGCCGTGCTCGACGGGCAGGACTACCCGTTCCCGACCGTGCTCACACAGGCGAGCGAGCACACCGACAGCGGCAGGGCGAACCTGCACTACGGCGACTGGCCGCTCGTCGGTCCGGTCTGGGAGAAGAGCAGCGTGACGATCGACCGCATCACCAACTACGATGCCAAGACCGGCGCGGCGGTTATTACCGCGGTGCTGAAGCTGGAGAACATGGAGGACGGAAAGCTCGACGGGCTGACGCTCGAATCGTTCCGCTCGACCAATGAGAGCATCGCAAGGGTGACGGGCTTCGAGCCGCTTGACACAAAGAGCTGCCGCGTGACGCTGGTGGGTCTGGCGAACGGTTCGGTGGAGATCACCGCGGCGCTGGACGGTCATGTGGCGCGCTTGATGGTAAGCGTTACCGCGGAGCTGACGATCCGGATGAGCGACGAGATCGAGCGCGCGAAGCAGATCACGGTGAATGAGGCCGCGACGGTGCCGCTCGGACTCGCCGCGCTGGACCGCGGCGGCAAGGCTCTGACGAAAGACCTCAGCTGGACGGTCGCCAATGCCGAGACGGGCGCTGCACAGATTGTCTGGAAAAACGGCGTTCCGCAGAGCGTCCGGGGCATCGGCGCGGGCGAGACGACGCTGCTCATCACGGCGAGCTATCGGATCAATGCGACCGAGACGGTCACGGTGAGCCGCATCGTGCCGGTGACGGTGCTGGCGAAGGCAGCCGACGGCACGGCGTAAAAAGGAAAGGAGGGGCATCGGGATGAAAAAACTGAAGAACGAACAGGGCGTGACCATTCTGATGGCCCTCCTGCTGGTCCTGACCGCGGCGGTGGTCAGCGCGGTCATTCTCTCCGCGGCGCTCAGCGCCGCGCGGCGCGTGAACGGCGACCGCACCGCGCAGCAGAACTACCTTGCCGTCAGCTCGGCGGCGGAGCTCGTACGCGACAGCATCGACCAGATGCGGTATACCGAGACTACCACCACGACTTACGAATGGGACGAGAAGAGCGAAGGCTATGTACAAACCGGCAGCTCCTCCACAGAGAAGCTGCCGACCGGCCTGATGGGAGACTGGCTCACGGACGGCGCGCGGAACGGCGGCTGCACCGATACCATCACCATCACGCTGCCGGATGAAGCGCTCCCGCCGGTCAAGGCAAGCTTTTCCATGACAGGACGGGGAACGGGAAGCGAGGGCTATGATATCCGGATCGCCTTTTCTCTGGCCGACGCCGGGGACGCGGATAACTGCCGCATGACGCTCAGGCTGAGCGGAAGCGTCAGCGAAAGTACAGACGTTTATGCGAACACCGCGGGCTGGAGCAGGATCGACGAATTGACCATCACCTGGAGCAATCCAAAGATCACCAAGGGAGCGGAGGGGAACCCATGAAAAAACGCAGAAGCAAGGCCGGTGAGACGCTGGTGGAGACGCTGGTCTCCGTGCTCATCGCGGCGCTGGCGTTCGCCCTTCTCTCGACCGCCGCGGTGACCGCGGCGCGGATCAACGCCGCCGCGCGCGAGGACGTTTCCTTCCGCTATACCGCGGAGCAGGGAAAGACGGTGACCGTAACGGCTGAGGGAGCTGGCTCCGGCACGACCGGCAGCGAGGAAGTCACGCTCTATACAACGGGCAACGGCTACGATTATTACACTTACACGATCTCATCGGGGGTGACGCCATGAAAAAACTGCGCGGCAGCCGCGGCGTGACGCTCACCGAAACGCTGTGTACGGTGCTGATCGTGCTGCTCATCAGCGCGATGCTGGCGGTGGGCGTGCGCTTTGCCGTGCGGACGTACCGCGAGTCGATGGAGCTGTCGGAGACGGAGCTGCTCTGCTCCACGCTGACGGCAGCCATCAGCGACAAGCTGCGCTACAGCGGCGAGGTGGGACAGAATATGTTCATCCAGGGCGTCGGCACGACGGACAGCGGCGGCGGAGGCTCGTTTGCAATCAGCGACGACGGCGAGGTCGTCATTCAGACGACCGACAGCGAGGAGTTCCGGCTCCTCGGCTCGGCCTCCTACCCGCAGGGCCTGCGGGTGCGGACGACCGGCACGGGGGAAACGGGCTTCATCAGCTACAGCGCCAAAACAGGGATCTTTACCGTTTCCTTTGCCATCGCGGACGCGCAGGGGAATATCCTGAAGGAGACATGCTTCGACGTCAAGCGCATCAATGCGGGCAAAAAGTGAAAAAGAGCTGCCGGACAAAATGTCCGGCAGCTCCTTTTAATCGCTTCGTGTGATGTCATGCACCCATTTGCCGCTGTGGATGCGCCAGAGGCCGACGGGGGTCTTTGCCAGGTGCTCGATGGCGATGCACAGGCAGAACATCTCGTTCGGCACCTTAAGGACAAGACCGAGCAGGCACATCAGCGGCAGCTCCATGCACCAGAGGGGAAAGTTGTCGATGAGCAGCGAGGCGCGTACGTCGCCGCCGCCGCGCAGCACACCCACGACCATCGTGGACGAAAAGCCGTGGAGGGGCATCACGCCCGCGTAGCAGTACACCATGACCGCGCACATCGCCGCCGCGCCCGCCGAGAGGGAGAAAAGCGGCAGCACATACGGCCGGAGCAGCGTGAGAAAGGCCAGAAGCTCCACGCCGCCGAGGGCGAGCGCGAAGAGAAAAGCCGTGAGGCACACGGCCTTGCCGATGCGCACGACGCTCTCGCGGCTGCTGCCGGTGCCGATCTCCTTGCCGACGATGACGGCGGCTGCGTTGGCGATGCCGTAGATGCCGGCGGTAGAGAGCTTGTCGATGCTGCCCGCCACGGTGTAGGCGGCGATGAGGTCGCCGCTCGCGGCCATGTGGCCCATGATGACGGTGATGAGCGAGTAGCCCACGCCCCAGAGCGTTTCGTTCGCCAGCACCGGCGCACTGTAATGCACGAAGCGGCGCAGCATCTCGCGGCCCGGGCGGAGAAGGGCGCTCCATTGGAGCGGCACGGTGCGGCAGCGCAGGGCGTAGCCGAAGGCGAGCGCAAATTCCACCACGCGCGAGAGCAGCGTGGCGGCCGCCGCGCCTGTGACGCCGAGCGCGGGGAAGCCGAGCTTGCCGAAGATGAGCACATAATTGCCCACGGTATTGCAGAGCATGGACGCGCCGAACACCAGCATACCGAAGCGCGGATTTTCGATGCTGCGCTGCATCCCGATGTAGATGGACGAGAGGGAATTGAGGATATACGAGAAGCCGACGATGCGGATATACGGCGTGCCGATCGCGACGAGACGGAGATTGTCCGTCACCAGCAGCAGAACATCCGCCGGGAAGAACGCCATGATGAGCGCGAAGAGCGTCGAGACGCTGCCGGCAATGCACAAGCCAATGCCGATGACGCGGTTGATGCTCTCGCGGTCGCCGCGGCCCCAGTATTGGCTGATGAGCACGCTTGA
>ERZ772812.1842-NODE-1842-length-14594-cov-106.282138_pt1 | contig 14594 bp, 16 predicted proteins | sample MGYA00511343_ERZ772812 | MGnify/ENA primary metagenome ERZ772812 (study PRJEB29015, sample SAMEA2737706) | human gut metagenome | biome: human gut; feature: human-associated habitat; material: faeces | place: China | collected 2012 ...
TGCCCGCAGGCGTGGACGCGCCGGCTGTAAGCCCCGCCACAGAACATCCGTTAAGAAAGTCACCCTTGAGTTCTTCCGCCCGCTCGATCTGACAGACCACGGGGCACCTCTCGCTGCAAATCTCCGTTAAATGTTTGGTGTTGGCACTCTTACGATCTCCGACCACGACCATCACGTCCACCTTGGCGGCAATGTCTGCCGCTTCCGATTGACGCTTATGCGTAGCATCACATATTGTATCAAAGATTTCTACGTTTGTACACTGTTTTTTTAAAATTTTTACGCAGTTTTCCCAGAGAACCCGAATGCAGGTGGTCTGGGCCGCTGCCATCAGGGGCTGCTCACGCCGCTCCGGCCGCTGCGACAGCCAGTTTTCCAGGGCCTCCGGCCCGTCTAAAATGACGGAATTCTCCGCCCAGCTGGCCGCGCCGATCACCTCCGGATGGTGCTGCTCGCCGATAATGAGGGGCGTGCGGCCCTGCTCCTCCGCCTGCGCCACCAAACGCTGGATGCGCCGGACATTGGGACATGTGGCGTCCACGATAGACGCGCCGGCGGCCTCCAGCTGCTGGTAAACCTGCTTTTTCTCGCCGTGGGAACGGATGATCACCGTATCCCCCGCCTGCACCTGCGCGGGGTCGTCCACCTGCCGCGCACCCAATGCGGCCAGCCCCTGCACCACGTGGGCGTTGTGGATGATGCTGCCCAGCATGACGCAGCCGCCCTTGTCCCGGGCCGTCTGCTCCGCCAGCTTCACGGCGCGCTCCACGCCGTAGCAGAAGCCGGCGGATTTCGCCAGTATCACACGCATGTCACACCACCCAGCGCGTAGGCACGACGCATGACCTCGTCGGTGTTGGCCTGATACTCCTCCGCCGTGCCCTTGCGCCCGGTGTAGACCGGCTCAAAGGGTTCGCCGAAGGTGATGACCGTCTTGCGGAACAGCCGTTTTTTCGTGCCGATGAACACCGGTACCATCTTCACGCCGGAGCGGATGGCCATCATACCCGCGCCGCTCTTGGGCGTCACCTGTCCAGGCTGTTTTACCCGCGTGCCCTCCGGAAAGATCAGCAGGTTCCAGCCGTCACGCAGGCTGGTGATGGCAGTCTTCACCGCGTTGATGTCACTGTTGCCGCGATCCACGGGGAACACGCCGATGTTCCGCAGGAACCACCTCACCACGGGGATGGAAAACAGCTGCTTTTTCGCCATAATGCGCACGTTGAAGTTTTGGGGCATGGCCAGCACCAGCAGGATGGGGTCCCAGGCACTGGAGTGATTGGCGCACAGAATGGCGGCCTCGTCCCCCAGGTTCTCCGTGCCCCGCAGCTCCACCGGCAGGAAAAACATCACCAGCGGACGCAGGATGCTCCAGGCCCGGGCATAGAACTTGTTTCTCAATTGGATACACTCCCCCGTATCACGTCCAGCAGCAGCTCGCGGCTGGCGTCAAAATCCATATCGCTGGTGTCGATCATGATGGCATCGTCCGCCGCACGCAGCGGCGCGGCGGCGCGGTGGGTGTCGTTGTAGTCCCGCTCCTCCATCTCGCGCAGCACCTCCTCATAGGGCTTGGGGGTGCCCCGCTGCTCCAGCTCCAGTGCGCGGCGCCCGGCCCGCACCTTCACATCGGCGTAGAGGAAAATTTTTACGTCCGCATCGGGCAGCACCACCGTACCGATGTCGCGGCCATCCATAATGACGCTGTGCTCCCGCGCCAGCGAGCGCTGCATCTCCATCAGGAAATCCCGCACGCCCTGGATGGCGGAGACGGCGGAGGCATACATGGAGATCTCCGGCAGGCGGATGTCCGCCGTCACGTCCTCCCCGTTCAGCAGCATACGCTGCACGCCGTCGGCGTCGTGATCCATGCCGATGTGTACCTCCGGCAGCGGCGCCAGCACCGCCGGTGCGTCCTTGGGGTCCACGCCGCAGCGCTGCACGTACAGCCCGATGGTACGGTAGATGGCGCCGGTGTCCACATACAGGATGCCCAGACGCTCCGCCACCGCCTTGGCCAGCGTGCTCTTCCCTGCGCCGGAGGGCCCGTCGATGGCCACGGCATATCGTTTTTTACTCATTTGTATTACCCTCATCTCTCTGCGGCGAAAAGTCCCGCCAGATATCCGGTCGCCCACGCGATCTGAAGGTTGAAGCCGCCTGTGTAGGCGTCCACGTCCAGCACCTCGCCGGCAAAATACAGCCCGTCCGTCAGCTTGGAGGCCATGGTATTGGGCACCACTTCGCCCACCTTGACGCCGCCGGCGGTAACGATGGCCTCCGCCACGGGGCGGGGACCGGTAAGCGGTACCGTGAAATGCTTCAGCTCCTGCACCAGCACGCGGCGCTGTTCCCTGGTGAGGCTGTTGGCCTTTTCGCCCTCCGGCAGAGCCAGACGGCGCAGCAGCACCGGTACCATGCTGCGATGCACCAGCCCTGCCAGAATATTGCCCATATCGCGGTTGGGATTCTCCCCGATGTCCCGCAGGATACGGGTGTCCAGCTTCTGCTCATCCAGTGCCGGCTTCAGGTCGATGACCAGCCGGTACTGCTCCTTGTCCCAGCGGCGCAGGTGGGCGCTGGCGGACAGCATCAGCGGGCCTGACACGCCGAAATGGGTAAACAGCATCTCGCCGAACTCCCGGAATACCGGCTTATTTCTGTCGTTGAGCACCGTAGCCTCCACATTCCGCAGGCTCAGGCCCTGCATGGCGGCGCAGTCGGGATCGCTGCTCTCCAGCGGCACCAGCGACCCCCTTGGCGGCACGATGGTGTGCCCCAGCGCCGCCGCCATAGCGTAGCCGTCGCCGGTAGAGCCGGTGGCGGGATAGGACACGCCGCCGGTGGCCAGCACCACGGCGGATGCCGGATAGTGCTGTTTCTCGCCCTGCACGCCGGTGACATGGCCGTCCTGTACCGTGATCTCCCGCGCCCTGTCCCGCACCCAGCGGACGTGCAGGCGCCGCAGCTCCCGCTCCAGAGCGCCGGAGATGTCGAAGGACCTGTCGGACACAGGGAACACACGGTTCCCCCGCTCCACCTTCAGCGGTACGCCCAGCCCCTCGAAAAACGCCATGGCGTCCTGGGGCGTGAAGCGGGTCAGGGCGCTGTACAGGAACCGGCCGTTGCCGGGAATATTGGCCATCAGCGTCTCCTGATCGCAGTCGTTGGTCACATTGCAGCGGCCCTTTCCCGTAATATTCAGTTTCTTGCCCAGCCGTTCGTTGGGCTCCAGCAGCGTCACCTGTCCGCCCTGACGGGCGGCGGTGATGGCTGCCATCATACCGGCGGCGCCGCCGCCGATCACTACGATCTCAATCATCGTCCTCTTTCCCGAAGATACCGTACTTCGACCACACCTGCTCCATGTCCGCCAGTGCGGCGGACAGCTCCTCCTTGCGCTGCTTGCCCACCGCCAGTATCAGGGCGTTCAGCAGGCTCAGCGGCGCCGTCATGGAATCCACGAAGGAGATCATATCGCTGGGCGCCAGCAGCGACAGCGTGGCCATCTGGTACATGGGGGACATGGGGCTGTCCGTGATGGCAATGACATCCGCTTTGCGGGCGCAGGCAAACTGCACCGCGTGGATGGCCATCTTGGAGTAGCGGGGGAAGCAGATGCTCAGCAGCACATCCCCCGGCCCGATGTGGACCAGCTGCTCATAGATCTCGCCGGCGGCCGCGCTCTGCACCAGCGTGACGTTCTCGAAGATAAAGTGCATATAAAAGTTGAGGTAGCCCGCCAGAAATGAGGACGAGCGCACGCCCAGAATATAGATGTGCCTGGCGTGGAGCAGCTTGTCCACCACCCGCTCGAACTCGTCGCGGTCCAACTCCTCGATGATGTCGTGGATGCTGTTCATGTCCCGCTGCATCACGCTGCCCAGAATGTCCCCGCCGCTCATCTGGTCACTGGACACCTGGATGCGCTGGATGGACGTGAGCTTGCCGCGGATCAGCTCCTGCAGCTCCTTCTGCATGTCGGGGTAGCCGTTATAGCCCAGCTCCGCTGCGAAGCGCACCACGGTGGACTCGCTGACCTGCGCCGTCTGGCCCAGCTTGCTGGCGGTCATGAAGGCCGCCTTATCGTAGTTTTCCAGAATATAATTGGCGATACGCTTCTGTCCCTTGGAGAACGTATCCATGCCGTTCCGTATGGTCTGCAAAACGCTCCTATTCATGTGTATCGCCTCCCGTTATCCTTTGTATTTCCTGCGCTGTCAAGTATCTCCACTTGCCAATTGGGAGGTCGTCCAGCCGCAGGCCGTCCTCCTCCACGCGCTGCAATTTTTCCACATGCAGGCCCAGCCCGGCGCACATGCGCCGTATCTGCCGGTTCTTGCCCTGATGGATGGTGACACGCAGGAGGGCCTGCCCCTCGCGGCGGCTGAGTTCCCGGGCCTGGGCCGGTGCGATGGGCTCGCCGTCCAGCTCCGTGATGGCCATCAGGCGCTCCGCCGCGCCCCGTATGTCACCGCGTACCGTTACCAGATAGACCTTGTCCACCTGATGACTTGGGTGCAGCAGCCGGTGGGCGAAATCGCCGTCGTTGGTGAACAGCAGCAATCCCTCGGAGTCCCGATCCAGCCGTCCCACGGGGTACACCCGTGCGCCGCAGCCGGACACCAGCTCCGCCGCCGTGTGCCGTCCGTATTCATCGGAGAGGGTGGTGACATAGCCCCGCGGCTTGTTAAGCATCAGGTAGACCCGCCGCGTGTCGGTGGGCAGCGGCTGGTCGTCCACGGTGATGGCATCTGTCTCCGGATCGGCGCGGTCGCCCAGCAGCGCCGGCGCACCGTTGACGCAGACGCGCCCTGCGGAGATCCACTCCTCCGCCATCCGCCGCGAGCACAGGCCCGCAGTGGCCAGCAGCTTCTGGAGTCGTTCAGCCATGACACTTCCCCCTCTCTGTCTTTCTCTAACTGTGCAGTGCCGCACATGCCGCCGTCAGCGGCTCCCGCAGGCGCAGCAGCGCCGTCTGCACCCCACGGCGCGGAGCCGTCAGCCGGAAGCCGTAGTCATACAGGGCGGCGTGGTCGGCCCAGTCGTTGCCGTCCTGCAGCGTCACCGCCACCAGACGGCAGCCGTCCCGCTCCGTACAGGATACCAGTGTGCGGCCCGCCGCCCGGGTGTACCCCGTTTTCAGGCCGACGCAGCCCTCCACCTGACGCAGGAGGCGGTTGTGGTTCTCCATGGTGCGCTGGCCGATGGTGACGCTGCGGCTGGAGCAAATGCGCCGGAACGTGGGGTTTTCCACCGCCGCAGCGGCCAGCACCGCCATGTCCCGCGCTGTGGAATAGTGGCCGTCCGCGTCCAGCCCGTTGGGATTGGCGAAGCTGGTGTGGGCCATGCCCAGCGCCGATGCCTTCTCGTTCATCAGCGCCACAAAGGGTGTCAGCCCTCCGGCGCACTCTGTCAGCGCCAGCGCTGCATCGTTGCCAGAGCAGAGCAGCAGGCCGTACAGCAGCTCCTCCACCCGCACCGTTTCACCGGCCCTCAGGTACATGGAGGAGCCCTCCGCCATGTGGTCCGGCGTCACGGTGATAACGTCGTCCGGCGCGGCGTGCTCCAGCACCACCAGCGCCGTCATGATCTTGGTGGTGCTGGCGATGAGCATCTGGCGGTCGCCGTTTTTCTCGTAGAGCACCTGCCCCATGTCCGCGTCCATCAGGACAGCAGCCGTGGCGGAGACCTCCAGAGCCTCCGCCACAGCCGGCGTTATGCAGAAAATGAGACATAGGGCCCACAAGCCCCGAAGCAGCCTGACTGACATTGGGATCACCCTTATACGATAGAATCATCCCAGTATATTCGGCGGCGGGGCCAAGTATTTTGCCTTAGAAGTCCGCTTTTTCCCGCTTCTTGTCGATGAAGCTCTCCACGCGGTCCATGACCTGAGGCACCATCTCCACTACGCGGTCCACCGTGGTGATGGCAGGGGTGCCCACCGGCAGCATGCGGGTCACGCCGTCCTTGACCACCAGGAACGCCATAGGCTCCACCCGCACGCCTGCTGCTGCGGCAGCGCCCACCTTATCCGGCTGCTTGCCGTAATCTCCTCCGCCGCAGCCGAAGCCGAAGCTCAGACGGGACACGGGGATCAGCGTCACGCCGTCCGCCGTGTTGATCGGCTCGCCCACCACCGTGTTGGAGTCCACCATCTGGCGGATCTTATCCATAGAGGCTTCCATCATCGCGCTGATAGAGTTCTTCTTCTCGTTGTTTTCCATGCTGTACGCTCCTTCTTTCAGTTAGTCGTATGGGTCGCGTCCGCCGCGGCGGGCGCCTGGTCTTTTGTGTTCCGCTGGGCGGCCTCCCGCTCCTTGGCCGCCTGCTTCTCCTGGGTCTTCTGCGCCTTGCGGAAGGCGCGGAACCATTTCAGGGCAGGACCGGCAAAGGCAATGCCGATGGACACCAGATCGCCGATACGGAAGCTCAGTCCCACTTCGCCGCTGACGCGGGTCTCGGCGGCGTTGAAATCCGTCTCCAGATGGATGCGGGGGTCCGGCATGCGCGTCAGCTTTTCCACCTCCGGCATCACCGTCCACATGGCAACGTTAGCCCAGCCGTAGGTCTCCGCCACCCGGGCGGGATCGTCGCCGCCGAAGCACACCGACAGCTGCATGGGGTCGATGCGCAGGCGCTGCCGCGTCCGGCGCAGGCCTCGCTTCAGGGATTCCCACAGGGCAGGCAGCGCGCTGCGAATGTCGGCGAACGTCAGGCCCAACGGCAGCTTCTTGTCGGAGGATTTCTTCTCGCCGCCCTCCTTTTTCGTCTCGGACGCCGTCTCCTTTTTGGGCTTTTCCTTTTTTTCTTTCTCCGGCTTGGGCACCAGCTGCAGCCGGATGGGACCCGCTGTGGCCGTGATGCACAGCTCGTCGCCGAAGCGGATGCGCACACCTACCCGCAGCAACAGCAGCAGGATGAGCAGCAGCAGAAGTATGCCCAATATCCACAGTGCGACCAACAGGGTCCCCCCTTCCTCTTATTCTTCCTCCGCCGGCAGGTTCCCCTCGTCGTCCAGGCGCATCTGGCCATCGGCCTCCAGCCCCGGCATCTGCGGCAGGTCCTCCAGTGAGTTCAGGTGGAACGCCCGCAGGAACGACTGGGTCGTCCGGTACAGGCGGGGCCGCCCGGGCACCTGCAGCCTGCCGCACTCCTCGATGAGGTGCCGGTCCAGCAGCAGTCCCACGGTGTAGGAGCTGTCCACGCCGCGGATCTGGTCCACATAGGCGCGGGTGGTGGGCTGGTAGTAGGCGATGATGGTCAGTACCTCCAGTGCCGGCTGGCTCAGCTTGGCGGGCTTTCGGATCTCGAATGCCTTGCGGATCTGATCGCCGTACTCCGGCGCGGAGCACAGCTGGTAGCTGTCCTCCATTTTCAAAAGGCGGATACCCCGCCGTTCATAGCTGTAATAGTCCTGAAGCCGCTGGAGCACCAGCTCTACCGTGGGTCGGTCCATGTCCAGCGCCACGCAGATGCGGTCCACGGCCACCGGCTCGCCGGAGGCGAACAGGATGCCCTCCACCGCAGCTTCGATCTCTTTCATTTCCCGTGTATCCATGCTTCTCCCCTTACGTCAGTTCTTCCGGCACGTCGCCGTCGCAGGTGACGGTGCAGTCGCTGGCAGAGCCCGCCAGCCGGATCAGGTTGCTCCGGCACAGCTCCAGCACCGCCATAAACGTGGCCACCAGCTCGCTGCGGCTGCGGCTGCTGCGGAACAGCAGCAGGAATCGGGTGATGCCACCCTGCCGCAGGCGGCGGATGATCTCCCGCGCCTTGGTCTCCACCGGGTACGGCTCCCGCTTCACGATCTCGTCGAAGGCCTTCAGCGGCGGAGCCTCCTCCACCTGACCGCGGCGGTCCGTCACCTCCTGCATGGCCAGGATCAGATCCGCCGGCTCCTGCTGGTACTCGTAGATCTTGCCCCGCTCCATAGGCTCCGGCGGGCGGGTCAGCACGCTGCGGCCGAACTCTCCCATGGGGCCCAGCCGCTCGGTGATGTAGCGCACCTTGGCGTAGGCGTCGCCCCGCTTCCGCTCCTCCAGAGACTGGATGAGGGCGTCCATCTCGCTCTGCGCCTCCTCATCCTCCAGACTCAGCAGCATGCGGGTCTTGATATACATCAGGTGGGCAGCCATGGTGATGAACTCACTGGCCACCTCCAGATCCATCTGCTTGCGCTGCTCCAGATACGCCAGATACTGGTCAAGGATCAGCGCGATGGGGATGTCCTGTATTTCAATTTTGTTTTTGCTCAGCAGGAACAGGATCAGATCCAGCGGCCCCTCGAAATCCTCCAGCGGCTCGCTGCCCTTGGTCTGCACCACCCTTTCCAGCTTAAAGATCAGATCGTCCAACGGTTTTGCTCCTCAGAAGCCGACGATGCGGCAGAATAGATCGAACACCCAGCGGATGGCCGCGTCCAGCGCATTGCTGCCGATGCCTACGGAGATGATGATCACCAGCAGCACCATACCGAACTGCTCGTAGCGCATCAGCCAGTTGTAGGCGCGGTCCGGCAGCAGCACCGCCACGACCTTGGAGCCGTCCAGCGGCGGTACCGGCACCAGATTGAACAGGCCCAGGCCCACCGACAGGGACGCGGTATTCACCAGAAACGTGAACAGCGTCTCCGGCAGCGTACCCGTGGCCAGAGCGCGGAGATAGACCAGCCGCGCCGCCAGCAGAAGCAGCAGCGCCAGCACGAAGTTGGAGACCGGGCCGGCCAGCGCCGTGATCGCCATGCCCTGCTTGGGCTTTTTGAAGTAGTTGGGATTCACCGGCACGGGCTTAGCCCAGCCGAAACCCGCCACGATCATCATCACAAAGCCGATCCAGTCGATGTGCCGCAGCGGGTTCAGGCTCAGCCGATGAGCCCGCTTGGCGGTGGGGTCTCCCAGCGCGTAGGCGGCCAGTCCGTGGCACGTCTCGTGGATGGTCAGGCACAGGAACACGGCGGCCAGCCGCAGCAGGATACTCTCCAGCGAGCCGAAGTCCAGCGCATTCCAAAGATTTGTCAGATATTGCAAAGGAAGCTCCTCCCTTTCAGAAACGCCGTTTTTCGATAGTTCTCTGTATTATAGCAAATATTCCTCCCGTTGACAAGGAGAAATCCCCCGTCTATTGTCACCGAATTGACCGGTATGTAACCGTTTTGTATCCAACTTCCCACCAATTTGTCTTTTCCCTGTAAGGATGCGTACCAAAAGGTCTGGTATAGTATAGGTACAAAGTAAAACGCAACACGGATCTGACAGAAAGGAGAACACGAATATGGTGAAGATGAATACGATCGCAGGTCTGGTGGTTCTGTGCATGGTGTCCGCTGTGGCAGCGTTTTTCCTGCCCAACGCCGTAGGTACGGTGCTCTCCTTTGTGAGCATTGGCGCGGCGGCAGCCATCGGCGTACTGGCCATCGTGGCTTTCGTGCGGCTGCTCACCCAGCGCCGTGCGTTCTGATACAGGCCCTTCCACCTGTCATCCGACCCCCGCTCTATTCCCGCAGGTCAGGGAACGCGCAGGCGTTCCCTGACCCTTTTACATGGTTGCAAAACGCCGCGCCGCCGGTTATACTGACAGTAAACCCAATACAAAAGGAGAAATACGTATGAAGGTACGTCTCAACGAAGATCAGGAGATCGTCCGCACCATCCGTGAGGGCCTGCGCCGCACCGGCGGCTACTGTCCCTGCCGCCTGGCCCGCACCGAGGAGAACCGCTGCATGTGCAGGGAGTTCAAGGACCAGATCGCCGATCCCGACTACGAAGGCTACTGCCACTGCCGCCTGTATTATAAGGAGAAGTGACGGATACGCGTACAAAAAGGCTGAGCTTCGCTCAGCCTTTTGTCTTATTTGCCCTTTATCAGCTCCCGCAGGAGCCCGATGGCCGTCAGCACCGTGCCGCCCAGCAGCATGAAGTCCGCCAGATTCCACACGAGGCTCCGCAGCTTCTTCCCCGCCCCGGGGAATCGGACGTAGTCCGTGACGCTGCCCCGCCGCAGCCGGTCGTACTGGTTGCTCAGGCCGCCGGTAAGAGTCAGAAGGATGCCCAGCCGCGCCGGCGCCGTCCGCCGCTCCACATCAGGCAGCAGCAGCGCCGCCGCCAATAGCCAGATCCCCAGCGGTACCCACCGCAGGAGTCCGGGATAGCGGCTGCCCTTGCCCAGAAAGAAGCCCGGGTTCTCCAGATGCGTCAGCTGCAGGAGCTTTCCGCGATACCGCAGCTTTTCGCTGCGTGCCAGCGCCTTCAGCACGCGGTCGCACACCAGCAGCGCCGCCGTGACACCGATGAGTATCCACATGGTGCTACCTCCTGCCCCGCCGGATGGTAAAGCCGAACACCAGACCGCACAGCCCGCCCACGATGTGGGTGATCTGGGAGATGCTGTCCTGTTTGAACAGTCCATCCATGATCTCGCCGCCCAGATAGAAGATGACCACCAAAATCAGCGTGACGGGGATCTCGCCGCGGCGCATGGCGGTGAAGGAGGACAGCACGATCATCATGAACACCACGCCGCTGGCCCCCAGCAGCACGGTGTTGGGGAAGAACACAAAGTGCACCAACCCCGTGATGAGGGCGGTCAGTGCGATGGTCCAGACCATGGTGCCGCTGCCGTACTTCTCCTCCAGCCCCGGCCCTACCAGCAAAATCAGCAGCATGTTGCTCATATAGTGCTCGTAGTCCGCGTGGCCCAGCACGTGGCCGAAGAACCGCACGTAGGTCAGCGGGTCGGACAGCGATGCGCGGTACACGGAGAAATATTGGTAGGTCGTCGCGCCGTTGGTCCAGTTGCCCAGCAGCAGGGCCAGCAGGCTCAGCAGGGCAAACGTCAGGATCACCGGTGCATTGAAGCGTATCACGATCTTCTTCAACTGGATTCCCTCTTTTCAAATACGATAAAAGCAAGTATACTATAAGCTGACAAAAATGTAAACAATGCAAAATGAAGGAGGCCCCTGAACGTGAAAAAATGGTTGAAGGCCGCGCTGTGCGTCCTGCTGGCGATCCTGCTCATCGTGGGCGGCTACGTGGCCTACGTATTCATCGACTATCACCGCATCGGCGACATGGCGCTGACACCCTCCGACGGCGGCGCCGCATCCGTCCGGACGGACACGCCCTACACCGTGTTGTCCTACAACATCGGCTTCGGTGCCTACGAGGACGACTACGGCTTCTTTATGGACGGCGGCACTGAGTCCCGTGCGTGGAGCGAGGAGCGGCTGACGAAGAACCTGTCGGAGATCTCCGCGTTTCTGACGGAGCAGTCGCCGGACTTCCTGCTGGCGCAGGAGGTGGACATCGGCTCCACCCGCAGCTATCAGGTGGACGAGCGGCCCTATCTGACCGAGGCGCTGGAGGACATGAGCGGCGTGTTCTGCCAGAACTACGACTCGCCGTACCTGATGTACCCCCTGCTGCGGCCTCACGGCGCGTCCCGCTCCGGCCTGCTGACCCTTTCCTCCGCCGCCATCACCTCGGCCGGGCGTGTGGAGCTGCCGGTGGAGGGCGGCTTCATGAAGCTGCTGGATCTGGACCGGTGCTATTCCGTCAGCCGCATCCCCGTGGAAGGCAGTAAAGAGCTTGTCCTTTACAACCTGCATCTCTCCGCATATACCAGCGATGGCACCATCGCCACGGAGCAGCTGAAGCTGCTGCTGGCGGACATGCAGTCGGAGTACGATGCAGGCAACTGGTGCGTGGCCGGCGGCGACTTCAATAAGGATCTGCTGGGCGACTCCGCCGCCTGGTTCGGCGAGGCGGATCAGGAGTACTCCTGGGCACAGCCCATCCCTGCCGGCACCTTCGAGGGACTGGACATCTCTCTGGTAACGCCGCTGGACAAGGATGACCCCGTCCCCAGCTGCCGCAACGCCGACGGCCCCTACCACCAGGGACAGTACGTCCTGACGGTGGACGGCTTCCTGGTGACGGCCAACGTCACCGCCGAGAGCGCCGTGGTCATCGACACCGGCTTCGCCTGGTCCGACCACAACCCCGTCGCCATGACCTTCACGCTGCGGCCCTGACGGCCGCACCGTGCGATACCCACACGGGCCCGCCCTGCTGCGGGTCCGTGTTTTTTCGGCGAATTTGTATTTTTTCGCAAAAATCCGAAAAAGGGGGTTGCCAAGCTGTCCGTTCTGTGATAACATACGTCCATCAATTTGATACACCCGATGAAACGTCCGGAATGATCAGACCGGATGCGGAGGGTACTCTGGAGAATCCCATTCAATTGGGTGCCGAAGGTGCAAGGCGTTTCCGCGCTGAATCTCTCAGGCAAAAGGACGGAGCTGACAAGTGAGATGACTTGTCCCCTGACTTCTCCAGAGTCGCTGTGATACAGCGGCTCTTAATTTTTTTGGTAAGGAGAATGAACCCATGATCGAATCCACCCTGTTTCCCATCGTAGCCAAGATCAACGAGTACCTGTCCAACTACATCCTCATCTTCCTGCTGGTAGGCGTGGGCCTGTGGTATTCCATCCGCACCCGCTTCGTGCAGATCCGCTGCTTCGGCGAGGGTATGCGGAAGTTTTTCGGTGAGATGAACCTCCGCGGCGGTGCGCAGAAAAGCGGTATGACATCCTTCCAGGCACTGGCCACCGCTATCGCCGCTCAGGTGGGCACCGGCAATATCGTGGGCGCCTCCGGCGCCATCCTCACCGGCGGCCCCGGCGCCATCTTCTGGATGTGGATCATCGCCTTCTTCGGCATGGCCACCATCTACGCCGAGGCCACGCTGGCCCAGAAAACCCGCATCGTGGAGCCGGACGGCAACATCAAGGGCGGCCCCGTGTATTACATCACCACTGCGTTCAAGGGCGGCTTCGGTAAGTTCCTGGCGGGCTTCTTCGCCGTGTCCATCATTCTGGCTCTTGGCTTCATGGGCTGCATGGTCCAGTCCAACTCCATTGGCTCCACCATGGAGACCGCCTTCGGCGTTCCCTCCTGGATCATGGGCATTGTGCTGGTCATCATCTGCGCCGTCATCTTCCTGGGCGGTGTGCAGCGTCTGGCCGCAGTGACGGAGAAGATCGTCCCCATCATGGCCGGCATCTTCCTGCTGGGCGGTCTGGTGATCCTGGCGGCCCGCATCCAGTACGTCCCCGCCACCTTCGGTATGATCTTCAGGTACGCCTTCCAGCCTCAGGCCATCATCGGCGGCGGCTTCGGCTACGCTCTCAAGACCGCCATCAGTCAGGGTGCCAAGCGCGGCCTGTTCTCCAATGAGGCCGGTATGGGCTCCACGCCCCACGCCCACGCTCAGGCCAACGTAGCTCACGCCCACGATCAGGGTGTCGTGGCCATGATCGGCGTATTCATCGACACCTTCGTGGTGCTGACCCTCAACGCCCTGGTCATCATCTGCACCCTGTACACCAAGGATGGCCCTCTGGCCGGCGGCTACACCGGCGACATCACCGCCACCCTGGGCAAGACCAACCTGGCCCAGACCGCCTTTGGCTCCGTATTTGGTGCCAGCCTGGGCGCCAAGTTTGTGGCCATCTGCCTGCTGTTCTTCGCCTTCTCCACCATCCTCAGCTGGAACCTGTTCGGCAAGATCAACGCCAACTATCTGTTCGGCCGCAAGAACAGCAAGCTGTGCAGCGTCATCTATACCATCATCGCGCTGGTGTTCATCTTCCTGGGCACCGTCTCCGGCAGCGACTTCGTCTGGGAGCTTACCGACATGTTCAATAACCTGATCGTCCTGCCCAACGTCATTGCGCTGTTTGCCCTGACGGGCATGGTCATCGCCAGCCTGAACGAGGTGCAGAAGGACAAGCTGAAGGTGTAAGCCCCAGCTTTCAGGTACGTACCGGCCTTCACCGACACACAGGGGGACCGTTTCCACGGTCCCCCTGTCCCTTTCCGGCGGCTGTCGGGCAGAGCTCGGAGGACGTTTGGGCAGCGTCGGAAAATTTCTCGGGTAATTTTGAATTTAGGGGTTGACATTTTTCGCTTTTATGCTATACTAAGCAAGTCGACAGCGATGCGGCAACAAAATATGGGGGTATAGCTCAGCTGGGAGCCCGGTTGAAGCGGTAAACAACCCCCGCACTTAAAACTCAATATTTACACTCTCTTCCACATGGGGGTATAGCTCAGCTGGGAGCCCGGTTGAAGCGGTAAACAACCCCCGCACTTAAAACTCAATATTTACACTCTCTTCCACATGGGGGTATAGCTCAGCTGGGAGCGCAAGCAACCGGGTGTGCTCCCCCGCAACGGAGAGTAAAGTCAAAAAATTGAATAGCTCAGAAATCCAGCAAAATCAAGGGTTTCTGGCAACATGGGGGTATAGCTCAGCTGGGAGAGCAAGTCACCAGTAAAGCAACCCGCAATCGCAACGTAGCATCTAAAAAGTTAATATCCCGGAAGTCCAGTAAAATCAAGGGGTTCCGGTTCCATGGGGGTATAGCTCAGCTGGGAGAGCAAGTCACCAGTAAAGCAACCCGCAATCGCAACGTAGCATCTAAAAAGTTAATATCCCGGAAGTCCAGTAAAATCAAGGGGTTCCGGTTCCATGGGGGTATAGCTCAGCTGGGAGAGCGCTTGAATGGCATTCAAGAGGTCAGCG
>ERZ772812.1858-NODE-1858-length-14507-cov-3.867146_pt1 | contig 14507 bp, 10 predicted proteins | sample MGYA00511343_ERZ772812 | MGnify/ENA primary metagenome ERZ772812 (study PRJEB29015, sample SAMEA2737706) | human gut metagenome | biome: human gut; feature: human-associated habitat; material: faeces | place: China | collected 2012 ...
ATGGCAATGGTAATGGACAGAATCATGTATGGTATTGACGAAGGAAAGATGACCCTGATCGTAACCGATAAAGGTGCCGAGATTGCAGAACAGATAGATGCCTACTCAGGAAGAGGTTCCACAATTCTGAAAGGAATGGGAAGCTACTCTAAGAAAAACAAAGACGTCGTAATGTGTGCATGTAATAATAAGCAAATGTATACTATTAAAAAGATGGTGCATACCATCGACCCGAAAGCATTTACAATCATCGTAGAATCCAATGAAGTTGTGGGAGAGGGATTCAAGGAAGAAATTCCGGATATTGAACTGTAAAATAAAGAAGTGTATGGTCAAATGTGAAAGACCATACACTTTTTCTATTTGTAATATCCTTCAGATACCAGAACTTGTTTGCCGAAACGGATTTTTTTAATACTGAACCGCTTACTGAATAATATCGAAATCAGTGATCCGATAAGGAGACCGATATCCCGGATGTTGTTTCCATATGCAGTTACCGGTGCGCGTTTTAACGTGGAATAAGCGGTTCCTTGGAAAAGATTTTTGAAAAAATCTTCTATCCAGTAAAAGGCTCTGGAAACGGCCCATGGACTTTTTAAAACAAATATAAAAATAAGAAGACCAGCCAATTACCGGCTGGTCTTCTTACATTGAAAAGAGAATATTTATTCTGTATATAATTTTACAAGCTCTGTAACCACATCCACACTCTTATCCATACCCTCTACAGTAATATGTTCATAAGGTCCGTGATAAGCATGTCCGCCTGTTCCAAGGTTCGGGCAAGGCAGTCCCTTGAAGCTTAACTGGCATCCGTCTGTACCGCCGCGGATCGGAAGTACAAGTGGTGTCACATCTGCATTTTCACATGCTTTTTTCGCATTGTCAATCAGATGCATACAGGTGGAGATAATCTCAGCCATGTTACGGTACTGTTCAGAAATGGTAAGTGTTACAGTACCTTCGCCCCATTTTTCATTCATGTCTTTCTCGATTAATTTTAAAGTTTTTTTCTTCGCTTCAAAGAGATCTTTGTCATGGTCTCTTACGATATAATGAAGTTCAGCTTCCGCAACTTCTCCGGACATACTTACCAGATGATAAAATCCTTCATAGTCTTCTGTTCCACGAGGTGTTTCCATAGATGGAAGTGCGTTGTTGATTTCCATAGCTACAAGACTTGCATTGATCATGGTATCTTTGGAAGAGCCAGGATGCACGTTGAATCCTTTGATCACAAAATCAGCCTTACAAGCATTGAAGTTCTCGTACTGGATCTCACCTTCGGTATCACCGTCCAGTGTGTATCCATAGTCTGCACCAAACTGTTCTACGTTGAAGTGAGAAGCACCGGTACCGATCTCTTCATCCGGTGTAAATGCAACGCACAGAGGTCCGTGAGGAATCTTTTCTTCCTGAACACGTTCGATCATAGTTAAGATCTCAGCAATTCCGGCTTTGTCGTCTGCACCGAGAACCGTTGTTCCGTCGGAGGTGATCAGTGTACGTCCCTTAAGACTTTCCAGATGTGGGAAGTTCTTAGGACTTAATACAGTATCACTTGTTCCAAGCTTAAGCTCGCCACCGTCATAATTTTCAGTAACGATTGGTTTGATATCATGGTCACAGTAATCAGATACAGTGTCCATATGTGCGATGAATCCAATCGCCGGTTTGTCCTCCAGACCTGCGGTAGCAGGAAGCTTGCCATACAGATAACACTGGTCATCCAGAACAACATCCGTCAGTCCAAGATCTTTCATCTCTGCTTCCAGAAGTCTTGCAAGATCGAACTGGCATACAGAAGATGGTACAGTTTCGCTGTTTTCGTCACTTGGTGTACGGACAACGACATATTTCAGTAATCTTTCATAAGCTTTCATAAGTTACATTCCCCTTTTCTTATTTTTTCAAAATATTCTAACTATTACTATAACATAATTTTTCCTTTGCTGCATGGAAAAATGATGGTATACTTATGATATTGTAGGAAAATAGGAGGCAATCAGATGAAATTAACCCAGTTACTGGAACGTTTAGAATATGAAGTAGTACAGGGAGATGACCAGATTGAAGTTACAGAACTGATCAATGATTCCCGAAAAGTATCAGAAGGCAGCGTATTTGTATGTATCAGCGGAGCAGTGTCTGATGGACATACATATATAGAGCAGGTTGCAGAAAAAGGTGCAGCAGCTGTCATTGTAGAAAAGGATGTAGAAGCACCGGAAGGACTGACAGTGATCAAAGTAAAGGATACCCGTTATGCGCTGGCAATGACATCAGCAGCATATTTCGGATATCCGGCAGAAAAACTGAAAGTCATCGGAATCACAGGAACCAAAGGCAAGACAACAACAACATACATGGTCAAATCTATCCTGGAAGAAGTCGGTATCAGAGTCGGACTGATCGGTACGATCGAGGCAATCATCGGAGACAAGAGCATTCCGGCGAATAATACAACACCGGAATCTTATACTATTCAGAAATATTTTGCAGAGATGGTAGAAGCAGGATGCGAATGCGTTGTCATGGAAGTGTCTTCACAGGGACTGAAGCTTGACCGTACAGCCGGCATTCCGTTTGAGATCGGAATTTTTACGAACCTTGGCGAAGATCACATCGGACCGAACGAACACAAAGACTTTGACGAGTATAAGTATTGCAAGAGCCTGTTGTTTAAACAGAGCAAGATCGGAATCGGCAATGTGGATGATAAATGGTTCAAAGACATTTTCAAAGATGCGACATGCGAAGTTGAGACATTCGGATTTTCTGATAAAGCAGATATCCGTGCCACAGATGTAAAACATATCTCCAGACCAGGATATCTGGGAGTACAGTATCATGTGGCAGGTCTTATGGATTTTGACGTAGAGATTGATATTCCGGGAGATTTCAGCGTATATAACTCACTGACAGCAATCGCAGTATGCAGACATTTTGGTGTGCCGGTAGAAGATATCAAGAAGGCATTGAAAGTTGCAAGAGTTAAAGGCCGTATTGAGATGATCAAGGTATCTGACGACTTCACATTGATGATCGACTATGCACACAATGCAATGGCACTGGAAAGTCTTCTTGATACATTAAGAGACTATCATCCGGAAAGAATCGTGACCGTATTCGGCTGCGGTGGCAACAGATCTAAGACAAGACGATATGAGATGGGCGAAGTATCCGGTAAATTATCCGACTTTACGATCATCACATCGGACAACCCGAGATTTGAAGAGCCACAGGCAATCATTGATGATATTGTAGTCGGTATGAAAAAGACAGATGGTAAATACATCACCATCTGTGACAGAAAAGAAGCAATTAAATATGCAATCGAACATGGCCGGCCGGGAGATGTCATCATCCTGGCAGGAAAAGGACATGAGACATATCAGGAAATCAAGGGTGTCAAGTATGATATGGATGAACGTGTTCTGATTAAGGAAGTATTAGAGGAATTAAAGAAATAGATGTACGCTGATATTATCATCGATATTACGCATGAAAAATTAGATAAAGTCTTTCAATACCGCATCCCCTCTCATCTGGAGGGGATGCTTAAGGTTGGAATGGAAGTTGTAGTTCCGTTCGGCATGGGAAATAAAGAAATCAAAGGCTATGTAACCGGATTCTCCGAACGTGCGGAGTATGCACCGGAGAAGATGAAAGAGGTCTTAAAAATTGCCGAAGAAAGTGTGGCGATTGAAAGTAAACTTGTTGCACTGGCAGCCTGGATGAAGGAATCTTACGGGGGAACGATGATCCAGGCACTGAAGACGGTACTTCCGATCAAGAAGAAAGAAAAAGCAAAGGAAAAGCAGAAGGTACGGCTTCTTTTGCCGGAAGCAGAGGGAAAAGAAAAGCTGGAACTGTATCTGCACAAGAATCAGAAAGCAAGAGCCAGACTTCTGGCGGCACTTCTGGATCAGCCGGAACAGGATTATGATTTTCTGATCCATAAGCTGAATCTGACGAGAAGTGTGGTAAGGGCACTGGAAGAGCAGAAGGTTCTGGCACTGGAATCGGAACAAGTATACCGTAACCCGGTGATTTATCAGCAGAAAGAGCAAAAAGAAATCATTTATACAGAAGAACAGCAGGCGGCAATCCGGACATTTTCGAAGGATTATGAGCAGGGAATCCGTAAGACTTATCTGTTATACGGGGTGACAGGAAGCGGCAAGACAGAAGTATATATGGAAATGATCGATAAAGTCCTAAGTGAGGGCAGACAGGTAATCGTACTGATTCCGGAGATAGCACTGACCTATCAGACCGTGATGCGGTTCTACACAAGATTTGGCGGACGGGTGTCTATCCTGAATTCCAGGATGTCACAGGGAGAGCGTTATGATCAGATGGAACGTGTGAAAAAAGGTGAAGTCGATATCATGATTGGTCCGAGATCGGCTCTGTTCACACCGTTCGAACGACTGGGACTGATCGTCATTGACGAAGAGCATGAACCGACTTATAAGAGTGAACAGGTACCGAGATTTCATGCAAGAGAGACGGCAATCGAAAGAGCACGGATGGAGGGCGCAAGTGTAGTACTTGGTTCGGCAACTCCGTCTCTGGAAGCATTTTATGCGTGTGAGTGTGGCAGATATCAGATGCTGAGGCTTAGGAACCGCACCGGGAAGCAGGCACTTCCGGAAGTATATGTGGCAGATATGCGGGAAGAATTAAAGCATGGGAACCGTTCTATCTTAAGTGATCGGTTAAAATTACTGATGCAGGACCGGCTGGAGAAGAAGGAACAGATAATGTTATTCCTGAACCGGAGAGGATACGCAGGCTTTGTTTCTTGCAGAGCCTGTGGATATGTAGTAAAATGTCCTCACTGTGATGTATCACTGTCGGTACACCGGGGCGGAAAAATGGTCTGTCATTACTGTGGGTATGAGACACAGACTGTTAAGAATTGTCCGGTGTGCGGGTCTCCGTATATCGGAGGTTTCCGGGCGGGAACACAGCAGATTGAAGATCTGGTGAAGCGGGAATTCCCACAGGCAAGGGTTCTTCGGATGGACATGGATACCACGAAGAACAAAGGCGGACATGAGAAAATCCTGGCGAAATTCGCAGACGAAGAAGCAGATATCATGATCGGGACACAGATGATCGTAAAAGGACATGATTTTCCAAATGTGACGCTGGTCGGTGTTCTGGCGGCAGATATGTCGCTGTATTCGGATGATTACCGTTCCGGAGAACGTACATTCCAACTCCTGACACAGGCGGCGGGCCGTGCGGGACGAGGCAGACGTCCGGGGGAGGTAATAATACAGACTTACAGTCCGGATCATTACAGTATCCGGATGGCAGCGAGACAGGATTACGAAGGCTTCTATGAAAAAGAGATGAATTACCGGGATCTGATGGGATATCCGCCGGCATCACAGCTGATGGCAGTCCTGATGACCGGATCTGATGAAAATAAGCTTACAACGGCAGCAGAATATCTGAAGAAATATGCAATCAGGGTAAGCGCAGACGGAGAAGTGCAGGTAATCGGACCGGCAAGTCCGTCGGTTGGAAAAGTCAATGACGTTTACCGGAAAGTCATATATCTGAAAAGTGAGGAATATCAGGTGCTTGTGCGGATCAAGAACCATATGGAACGCTATATCGAGATCAACAGAGGATTTGCGAACATGAGGATACAGTTTGACTTTAATCCGATGAATATTTTTTAAAAGATAAAGGAGACAAAAGAGATGGCACTTAGAACAATCAGAGAATTTGGGGATGAAGTTCTGAATAAAGAATGTAAAGAAGTAACGAAGATGACGCTTCGCACAAAAGTACTGATCAACGACATGTTAGATACCATGTATGAAGCAATGGGCGTAGGGCTTGCGGCACCACAGGTTGGGATCCTGAAGCGTATCGTAGTCATTGATATCGGAGAAGGACCGATCGTCCTGATCAATCCGGTGATCCTGGAGACATCCGGAGAACAGACAGGCGAAGAAGGATGCTTAAGCCTTCCTGGAAAAGCAGGAATCGTGACAAGACCGAATTATGCGAAAGTAAAAGCAGTGAATGAAGATATGGAAGAAGTGATCCTGGAAGGAGAAGGTCTCCTTGCAAGAGCATTCTGTCATGAGATCGACCATCTGGATGGTAAGTTATATACCAGACTGGTAGAGGGTGAAGTACATGACGTGAACTATGAGGAGGAAGAATAGCATGAAAGTAATATTCATGGGAACACCGGACTTTTCGGTCGGAACACTGGAAGCACTGATCGAAGCCGGACATGAAGTCGTACTTGCAGTCACACAGCCGGATAAGCCGAAGGGACGTGGCGGCAAGATGCAGTATACACCGGTCAAAGAAGCAGCACTGGCACATGGAATCCCGGTCTTTCAGCCGGTGAAGATCAGAGAAGCGCAGGCCGTAGAAGAACTTCGCAAATATAATGCAGATATCATGGTCGTTATCGCATTCGGACAGATCCTTCCAAAAGAAATTCTTGAGATGACACCATACGGATGCATCAATGTACATGCGTCCTTATTGCCAAGTTACCGTGGTGCGGCTCCGATCCAGTGGGCAGTTATCAACGGGGATAAAGTGTCCGGTGTAACGACGATGCAGATGAATGAAGGCCTGGATACGGGAGATATGATCATGAAGACAGAAGTGCCACTGGCAGAAGATGAGACAGGCGGAAGCCTTCATGACAAGCTTGCTAAAGCAGGTGCAAAGCTCTGTGTTGAGACATTAAAGGCACTGGAAGATAAGACCGCAACGTGGGAAACACAGGGAGAAAGCCCGACAGCATATGCGAAAATGCTGGACAAAAAGCTCGGAGATATCGATTGGAGCAAGTCTGCGAAGGCAATCGAATGTCTGATCCGGGGTCTGAATCCATGGCCGAGTGCTTACACAGACTGGAATGGTAAAGTCATGAAAATCTGGGAAGCAAAAGTTCTGGATGAGAATACCGATGCAACCCCAGGAACAATCGTGAAAGTGGAAAAAGACGGATTTTCTGTACAGACAGGAGACGGACTTTTGAAAGTACTGGTACTTCAGATCCCTGGAAAGAAGAGAATGGAAGCGGACGCTTTCTTACGAGGTTATCAGATCGAAACAGGATGTGAACTTTCTTCACAAATGATTAAGAATTGTTAAAAATGTATGAAAAGCTGCTATTAGGGTAAATTTTCGTATATAATGCAGGTCATAGAGAGCAAGGAGGCTGATAATGATGTATTATCCAATGTATTTTGATCCAACGTATATATTAGTGCTGATTGGTGTCGTGATCTGCCTGATCGCATCAGCGAAGATGAATTCCACATTCAGCAGATATTCCAGAGTAAGGAATCATTCCGGTATGACAGGAAGAGATGCTGCAGAGCAGATCCTTCACAGGGAAGGACTGTATGATGTGCGGATCGAGCATATTTCCGGCAATCTCACTGACCATTATGATCCAAGAACAAAGACGCTGAGACTTTCGGATGCAACGTATAATTCTACATCAGTAGCAGCACTTGGCGTAGCAGCGCATGAATGCGGGCATGCAGTACAGCATGCGACGGGATATGTGCCGCTGAAGTTAAGAAGCAGCCTGGTGCCGGTGGCGAATTTCGGAAGTTCGATCGCGTGGCCATTAATTATCCTTGGATTTTTCTTCAACAGCAGTACAACCTCTGTGTTGTTTATCAATCTCGGAATTCTTGCATTTTCGCTTGCAGTGTTATTCCAGATTGTGACATTACCGGTGGAATTTGATGCGTCACACAGGGCATTGAAGATCCTTGGTAATACAGGCATGTTGTATGAGGATGAAGTCAGAGATACCAGAAAGGTGCTGACAGCGGCAGCACTTACTTATGTAGCCGGAGCAGCATCTGCAATTCTGCAGCTTCTGCGTATACTGCTTCTGACTGGAAATCGAAGAAACGATTAATTAACGAAAGGGAAGGGGATATAAACCGCTTCCCTGATTGTATATCTATGGGAAGAGGAGGGGACGTATGCAGGCGTCTGTAAATGAAAGAGAATTAGTGCTGGACATGCTGCTTCAGATCACGAGAGACGGTGAGTACAGCCATATTGTTATAAAGAATGTTCTGGATAAATATCAGTATCTGGACAAACGAGAACGTGCATTTATCACAAGAGTGGTAAATGGAACCCTGGAACGCATGATTGAGATCGACTATATCATTAATCTGTTTTCAAAGGTAAAAGTAAATAAGATGAAACCGTTGATACGAACGATCTTAAGAAGCTCGGTGTATCAGATGAAATATATGGACAGCGTACCGGATTCGGCAATCTGTAATGAAGCGGTGAAGCTTGCAGGCAAAAGAGGATTCGTGAATCTGAAAGGATTCGTCAACGGAGTGCTCCGCAATATCAGCAGGAATCTTGACAAGATTAACTATCCGGATGAGAAGGATAAGGTGTCTTACCTTTCCGTGAAGTATTCGCTGCCGGAATGGCTGGTCAAACAATGGCTGAACGTATACGACGAAGAGACAGTAAAGACAATCGGAAGTGCATTTCTGGAAGAAAAGCCATTAACAGTCCGGTTTAATGAACATAAGATCAAAAAAGAAGATCTGGTCGGAATCCTGAAAAAAGAAGGTGTAACGGTTGGTGAAGTGCCGGAGATTCCGTGTGCATTATATCTGTCAGGATATGATCACCTGTCCGTACTTCCAAGCTTCTGCGAAGGACTTTATCAGGTGCAGGATTTAAGCTCTATGCAGGTAGCATTATGGTCAGAAGTGAAAGAAGGAGACCAGGTACTGGATGTGTGTGCCGCACCGGGTGGAAAATCCATACATATCGCAGAACTTCTGAACGGAACCGGCCATGTGGAAGCAAGAGATTTGACTGAATATAAAGTCGATCTGCTCCGGGACAACATCGAAAGAAGCGGCCTTACTAATATTGAGGCAGTATGCCAGGATGCAACTGTGTATGATCCGGATAAGAAAAAGAGTGCAGATATTGTAATCGCAGATCTTCCGTGTTCCGGACTTGGTGTACTTGGAAAGAAACCGGATCTGCGTTATAAGATGAATGAAAAGACGGAAGCTGACTTGGTGGAATTACAGAGGAAGATCCTGTCGGTGGTAAAGGATTATGTAAAACCGGACGGGAAGCTTCTGTATAGTACCTGTACGATACACAGAGAAGAGAATGAGGGGAATGTGGAGTGGTTTCTGAGAGAATATCCGGAGTTTGAACTGGTGAAAGAAAAACAGATGATTCCGGGAAGAGATGCGGGAGACGGATTCTACATAGCAATATTAAAAAGGGTGAATCATGAATAAGAAAGATATATGTTCCTACAATTATGATGAATTAAAAGAAGAGATGCTTGCAATCGGAGAAAAAGCATTCCGGAGCAAACAAATCTATGAATGGCTTCATGTAAAGCTGGCAGATGATTTTGATGAGATGACAAATCTGTCCAAAGGGCTGCGTGAGAAGTTGAAAGAAAACTATGAGATCCGGAAAGTGAAGATGATCGATCATCAGATATCGAAAGTGGATCCGACTGAGAAGTTCCTGTTTGAACTGGAAGACGGTAATATGGTAGAAAGTGTTCTGATGAAATATAATTACGGCAATTCTGTGTGTATTTCTTCGCAGGCCGGATGCCGTATGGGGTGCAGGTTCTGTGCATCAACGATCGGAGGACTCGTCAGGAGTCTGGAGACATCGGAGATGCTCCGTCAGATCTATCATATTCAGAAGATTACAGAAGAAAGAGTTTCCAATGTGGTGGTTATGGGAACCGGAGAACCGTTGGACAATTATGATAATTTCATAAAATTTATCCATATGCTGAGTGATGAACACGGGCTTCATATCAGTCAGAGAAATATTACAGCATCTACCTGCGGGATTGTCCCGAATATGAGAAGACTTGCTGAAGAGGGACTGCAGATCACACTGGCTCTGTCACTCCATGGATCCAGCCAGGAAAAACGTAAGAAGCTGATGCCGGTAGCAAATAAATATGAATTGTCTGATGTACTGGATGCCTGTGACTATTATTTTGATAAGACAGGAAGAAGAATTACCTTCGAATACAGTTTGGTGGCAGGAGTCAATGACCAGCCGGATGATATCAGAGAACTGACGGCGATTTTAAAACGAAGAAACTGCCATCTGAACCTGATCCCGGTGAATCCGATCAAAGAGCGCGATTTTAAAAAGCCAGACAGCAAAAATGCCTTGGAATTTAAAAATAAACTTGAAAAAAACGGAATTAATGTTACTATAAGAAGGGAAAGAGGCTCTGATATAGACGGAGCTTGTGGACAGCTGCGCCGCAGACACGCAGCCAAAAGCGAGGGAGAGACAGATGAAAATTTATGCAATGACTGATGTAGGAAGAAGACGTGAGGTCAATCAGGACTATGTATACGTTACAGACAGACCAATAGGACCATTTCCAAACCTCCTTACGGTCGCCGATGGAATGGGCGGACATAAGGCGGGAGATTTTGCGTCCAGTTATACGGTAAATGTATTAAAAGATGAGTTGAAGAAGACACCGATGGATAAACCCGAGGAGATTCTCAGAAGCGTAGTCAGTATTGCAAATCATAAATTAATCGAGGCAGCTTCAAGAGATATCAAGCTGGAAGGTATGGGAACGACACTGGTAGCGGCAACTGTTGTTGGCAATACATTGTACTTTGCCAATGTGGGAGACAGCAGACTTTACCTGATCAACGATAAGATCCGTCAGCTTTCCAAAGATCACTCGCTGGTAGAAGAGATGGTAAGACTTGGTGGAATCAAGGCAGAAGAAGCAAGAAACCATCCGGATAAGAACATTATTACACGGGCAATCGGTGTAAAGGAAAATGTGGAACCAGATATTTATGAATATCGTCTGAAAAAGGGTGACATCATTTTGATGTGTACAGATGGACTCAGCAATATGGTTGAGGATGAAGATATGTTCAATATTGTCAAGGGTTCCAGGGATGTAGTAGAAGCTGTTCAGATGTTGATAGAAAAAGCAAACAGCAATGGCGGGAGAGATAATATAGGGGTTATCGTAGCAGAGCCACTTGCTGATGAGGTGAGTGTATGGTAAAAGATGGAATCGTACTAGGCAAGAGATATGCTGTACTTAGTAAGATCGGTGCCGGTGGAATGGCGGATGTCTATAAGGGCCGGGATCAGATGCTGAACCGTTATGTGGCGATTAAGGTATTAAAGAAGCAGTATAAAGAAGATGAAAATTTCGTAAGAAAATTCCGCTCGGAAGCACAGGCTGCAGCCGGACTGATGCATCCGAATATCGTGAATGTATATGATGTCGGAGAAGACCGCGGCCTTAATTATATGGTCATGGAACTTGTAGAGGGGATTACCTTAAAAGAATATATAGAGAGAAAAGGAAGACTGTCTCACAAAGAGACAATCAGTATTGCAATCCAGATGTGCAGTGGTATCGGTGCGGCGCACGCATCAGGAATTATCCACCGTGATATCAAGCCGCAGAATATTATCATTTCCAAGGATGGAAAGGTAAAGGTTACAGATTTTGGAATTGCGAAAGCTGTAACTTCGAATACAGTAAGTACGAATGCAATGGGATCCGTGCATTATACATCACCGGAACAGGCGAGAGGCGGATTCAGTGATCAGAGAAGTGATATCTATTCCATTGGTATTACCTTGTTTGAGATGGTGACAGGGCAGGTTCCGTTTGATGGCGAGACAACGGTAGAAGTTGCGATGAAACATCTGCAGCAGGAAATTACACCGCCGTCGGAGTTGGTTCCGGATATTCCTTACAGCCTGGAACAGATCATTCTGAAATGTACACAGAAGAGTTCTGAGAGAAGATATGCGAGTACAGAAGCCCTGATTCAGGATCTGAAGCATTCACTGGTAGATCCGGATGGAGATTTTGTAAGAATAGCGTCGGCAGGCGGGGATTCCGATACGGTTATTATGACAGATAAAGATTTGGATGATATCCGTAACGGTTACGATGATGACGACGAATATGATGATGAATATGATACTGCAGATGTATATTCGGGAAAAGGATATAACGACAGAGAAGATGGTGACGACGAATACGATGATTATGCATCAGGGAGAGATTCAGATGAAGTAAATCCGCATATGCATAAGATCATGAAGATCCTGACGGTTGTGGTAATCGCAATCATTGTACTGATCCTCGTATTTACAGTGGGGAAAGCAGCGGGGGTTTTCAAGTCGTTTGGCGGAATTACTACAGAGGATGATGCAGATACGTCAGGAAAAGTTACAGTTCCAGATATCCGTGGTATGACAGAGGAGCAGGCAAAGGCTGCACTGAAAAAGAAAGATCTTGGAATAAAACCGATTAAGAGAACAGAATCTAAAAAATATAAAGCCGGACTGGTCTCTAAACAGACTCCGGAAGCCGGTGAAAAGGTAAAGAAAAATACAACTATAGAAGTTGTTATTAGTTCGGGACTGGTAAAAAGTAAAAAGCAGGTACCGGATGTCAGCGGTATGAGTGAAACGGAAGCACAGAAAGACCTGGAAGATGCAGGATTTAAGGTGATTTCAAGTTTCCAGTATGATGACAGTGTAGCAAGCGGTAATGTCATCAATACAACACCTTCTGCCGGAACAAAAGCTGAAAAGGGTTCTACAGTTACCATGCTGGTAAGTCAGGGAACAGATAAGAAGACGGTGCCGGATGTAAGAGGCATGGCAGATGCAACTGCACAGAGTACGATCAAGAATTATGGATTCAATGTAGGAACTGTAACATATGATTACAGTGACAGTGTGGAAAAAGGAATGGTTATCAGCCAGACTGTAACACCTGGAGGTAAGGCGGCAGCCGGAACAACCATTTCAATCACGGTAAGTAACGGACCGAAACCGGAAGAAAAGATTGATATCCAGAGCTTTGTAGGACAGCAGGAGTCAGCACTTAAGAGCTGGGCATCCCAGAATGGTCTGTATACAAATGTATCGGATTCACAGTACAGCAGCAGTTATGCGAAAGGATGTATCATCTCCATGAGTCCTTCTTCTGGAAATATTTCCAAGGGAGGTACGATCAGCTATGTGGTGAGCCTCGGGGCGAAACCACAGGAGCCGACAAATGGAGGAACCACAGGAGATAACAATAACCAGAATGGGTCTAATACAAATGATGGGACCACGACTGGCCAGTAAAAGATTATGCAGGGAAAAATCAGTTGTCGGGACAGATAAATGGAGGATTACAGCAAAACAAATATTCCAGAGAGTTTGGAGATTTCTATCTTTCCATGCAGAGGGGCAAATTTGGAATGGATGCACAATATCAATTTATTGACGGCAATTCATATGGTGAATCTTCACGCATAGCCAACCATCCATTGGATAACGGGCGTATTCACTACAACGATGAAACGTGGCAGAAATCATTTGGTATTGCTCATGACTACCGACTTGGTATGAATTATGCATTTAGCAAGAACCATCGACTTGACATTGCCTATACGGGAAAATGGCAAAAGTCTTGCTCCAACAATCACACTACAGGTTCAAGTGTAAGCGGAATGCATTACGACACTCATGTGTATCTGCACAATGTTGATGTAAACTACTCACTTCCTTTTGGACTTAACATTAGTGGTTCGTACACTAACTATCGTACCCCTCAACAACAAAAACTTGACGGTACGATGTATGCAGATGAAAATACGACAGAAACGGAACGCAACCTTACAAGTGGCAGTGAACAGACTATCAGCAAATGGATGTTCGCAGCCGACCAAAACCATTCTTTTACACATGGTTGGGGATTGTCGTATGGTGTAAAGGGACAATTCACAAGCAACAAGAGTTATCAGAACACCATCGACAAAGAGGGTAACATTCTGCCTAATGCAACAAGCAGTGTGGACATCAACGAACGTATTTGGAATATATACGCAGGTTTCAGCAAACAGATAAACAAGGCAATTAGTCTTGAAGTATCCGCAGCAGCCGAACAATACCATTCACCGATATGGGACAAATGGCGCATATATCCGTCACTCAATGCCCTGTGGAATATCAACGAGAACCATTTACTCAACTTGTCATTCAGTTCCAATTCTGAATTTCCGAGCTATTGGTCAACAATGAGCAGTGTATTTTACTCATCGGCATATACCGAGATACATGGCAATCCTGATTTGAAACCATACTCTTATTACAATGTCAACCTTATGTGGCAGATTAAAAGACGTTATACGCTGATGGCTTTTGCAAGTCTGAAACCTGATTATTCTGTGCAGTTACCGTACCAACCAACAGACCGTATGGCGGTAATATTGAAGGAAACCAACTTCAACTATGAGAATAGCTTTGGATTGCAAGCCTCTGCAATATTCAGTGCTGGCAAATGGCTCAACGGTAATGTGTTTGCTGTAGGAATCTATAAACATGCCAAAAGTGACCATTTCTTCGATTTGCCATTCAACCGCAAGAAACTGACGGCAGCACTTGGAGGTACT
>ERZ772812.1868-NODE-1868-length-14458-cov-3.264181_pt1 | contig 14458 bp, 6 predicted proteins | sample MGYA00511343_ERZ772812 | MGnify/ENA primary metagenome ERZ772812 (study PRJEB29015, sample SAMEA2737706) | human gut metagenome | biome: human gut; feature: human-associated habitat; material: faeces | place: China | collected 2012 ...
AGCACGGACTGTACGCCGTGAGCTGGCCGGGGCGCTTCGAGCTTGTGAATGATGAGCCGTGCTTCATCGTTGACGGCGGGCACAACCCGCAGTGCGCGCAGACTGTTGCGGAGAATCTGAGGAGCTACTTCCCGGATTCGCGCCGCGTACTGCTCGTGGGTGTGCTGAAGGATAAGGACTACGCGGGTATTTTCGACGCGCTCGACCCCGTGGCGGACGAGTATGTCTGCATCGCGCCGGACTCTCAGCGCGCGCTCCCGGCGGAGGAGCTGGGAAAATTCCTGGAAAAATACGGCAAGGACGTCAACGTCTGCGAGAGCATAAAGGACGGGGTGAGCATGGCGCTCGATATCGCCGGGGACGATCCGGATACTATGATCTGCGCGGTCGGCTCGCTCTATTCCGTGGGCGAGATACGCGCATGCTTTGAGAAATACTGAGGTGGAAAAATGCGGATAATGGCGATAGATTACGGCGATCAGCGAATAGGACTTGCAGTGTCCGACCTGCTGGGGATGCTCTGCGGCGAGGCGTGGACGATGAATGAATGGGACATGGAGCGCGCGTCAAAGCGCATAGCCGAGGAAGCGGCGGCGCGCGAGGTCGGCACTCTCGTGCTCGGGCTGCCGAAGAACATGGACGGCAGCGAGGGCGTACGCGCGGAGAAGAGCCGCGAGTTCAAGGACATGCTCGAGCGTGACAGCGGACTGCCGGTCGTGCTCTGGGACGAGCGGCGCAGCAGCATCGAGGCGCACGCGATACTCCACGCGGCGGGCAAAAAGGAAAAGCAGCATCGCAAAACCGTCGATGCTGTCGCGGCGAGCCTGATATTGGAAGGATATCTGGGGAGCCTGAAGTAGAAACTAATGTATAAAAATTGTTGATAAAAAAGCACTAAAGAAGAATAATAAGGTATTTTTGACAGCAAGCTCCGCCTTTAATTTCTCCCTCCCGGCACATAATTATCTTGCGAGATATTATCAGCCGGGAGGGAAATTTTATGAAAAAGGCGATAGTGACCGGCCTGTGGTCGCTGCTGCTTGCGACGGTGCTTACGGTTCCGGCCTTTGCACAGGAGCTTGTTGTCGGCGGGCAGGTCGTTGGAGTACAGATAAGCACAGATGGCGTAGTGGTAGCGGGCTTTTCGGAGATCGAGACGGAGAGCGGGACGGTGTCCCCGGCGCAGAGCGCGGGCGTGCATCAGGGCGATCTGATAACCGCGGTCAACGGCAGTAAGGTCGCCGACGCGCAGGAGGTCATCTCCGCGGTCGGCGAATGCGGAGGCGAGAGCGTGTGCCTGGGGCTTCAGCGCGGGAGCAAGAGCATGAGCATAAATGTGACGCCCGCGCAGTCGGGCGAGGGCGAGTGGCTGCTCGGCATATGGCTGCGCGACGGGCTGTCCGGACTTGGAACGCTCACCTTCTGCGACCCGGACAGCGGCGTGTTCGGCGCGCTCGGGCACAGTGTCAGCGATTCCGACACGGGGCTGACGATCCCCATCAGGGAGGGCAGCATCACGGACGCGCAGATAGTCAGCGTGAACCCCGGCGTTTCGGGCAGCCCCGGCGAGCTGAACGGCTGCGCCGACTACGTCGGCGGCATCGCGGGCTGCAACGGCAAAAACGGCGTTGTGACGTGGGATAAGAACGGCACCCCGACGCTGGGTGCCATTCTGTACGGCAACAACTACGTGGGCGGCGTGGCCGGTTATAACGATGAAAATGCGACGATCTCCAACTCCTCCGGTCAGAACCTGACCATCAGCGGCCAGATCGTGGCGGCGGGCAAGGCTGTCGGCGGCATGATCGGCCTGAACTGCGCCTCCACGCTGCCCTCCGCCACTGTGAAGGTCAGCCGCGTGGCAGGTCAGCAGCTTGTCGGCGGCGTCATCGGCGCCAACCTGCCGGTGGGCGGCTTCACCGTGACGGGCGACGGCGCGTTTATAACCAATGTGACCTCGGGCCGCGTCGAGGCCGACGCCGTCGCGGGCGGCATCATCGGCTACAACCGTCTGCTGGCGGCCAAGCCCGCGGGCGTCACGCTGGAGGCGCTGCTGCCGAAGATTGACAAGAGCACCGGCGTGCTGACCGACAGCACCGCCGTGAAAACGGCGGACGACACAATCATCCTTGCCAACTTCCAGAACATGCTCAACCTGCAGGCCAACATCTACGTCGGCGGCATCGTCGGCGCAAACGACGCCAATACGAAGCTGACGATTCAAAAGGCAACCAACGGCGCAACGCAGAACGCCCTGTCCGTCGGCGGCCTGAACCCGTCCAACAACGGCGCGTTTAAAGGCGGCGTATCGCTGAACGCGCTGGCCGATGGCCGCTATGATTTCGACGACGTGCACGGCGCACTGGCGGGCGGTATCATCGGCTATGCCACGCCCAACACGAAGCTGGAAAACTGCATAAACTACGGCACAGTGGCTCACAAGTGCGCCGCGGGCGGCTTTGCGGGCTGGAACGAGGGCACGATCACCGGCGGCAGCATGGCGGCGTCCCTCGGCAACCGTGAAACCGGGTATACCTATCTGGGCGGCGTTGCGGGCGTCAACGGCGGTCTTATTCAGTCTGCCTACCTGGTTAAAGACTGCGCTGTGCGCGGCGACAGCTATGTCGGCGGCATTGCGGGCGTCAACCTGGGCGGTGACACTGCGGCAAGCATCTGCACGGGGGACAACAGCAGCACTGGCACGGTGGAGGCCAACCGGTACGCGGGCGGCGTGGCCGGTGCCAACGTCGGCAGCATTTCGCTGTCCGGCAAGCTGCAAAGCAGTGTCACCGCCACCGGCTATGCGGGCGGCGTGGCCGGTATCAATACGGATAAGGGCAGTATTTACAGCGCTGAAAACACCACCGGCACGGTCTGGGGCAGCGTCACTGCCGCCAACTACGCGGGCGGCGTGGCCGGTACGAACCGTGCCGAAATCACCCGTGTGGATAACCACGCCTCGGTGCGCGCCAGCACACAATATGCGGGCGGTATTGCGGGCGAGAACGCCGCGGGCGGCACGATCAGCTATTGCAGCCATGCCCAGAATCCGATCTACGCCACCAACGGCGAGGCGGGCGGCATCGCGGGCAATAATAATAAAGACGCGCTGATTGAGAATGTGCAGGTCAGCGCCGCCGTCACCGCGGCCAACGGCACGGCGGGCGGCGTCACGGCCACGAACTTCGGCATCATCGGCCAAGGCAGCGGGCTGGAAAACAACAGCAGCGTAAGCGGCTGCACGATCTCCGGCACGTCGGAGAGCATCGGTGCCATTGCGGCGTACAACCGCAAGGACGCGACCATCCGCAACGTCAGGCTGGCGGAAAACGCCAACGTGCGGTTCAGCACCCCGGCGGTCACCATCGGCGGCCTTGCGGGCATGAACGAGGGCACCGTCACCGGCTGTAAGGTCGAAAACGGCGCGCTGGCGCTGAACGACGGTCTGCGCGCGGGCACCAACACCGTCACGCTGGGCGGCGCGGTGGGCCGCACCACGGCGGACGGCACGGTCAGCAGCACCGACGTTCTGCTGGACCTTACACAAAATCTTGATAAATATACAAATCTGGGCGGCGTCGCAGGCCAGAACGACGGTACCCTGAAGCAGTGTACCTATTCCGGCACGATGGGCGGCAACGCGGACACGGACGGCCTTGTCTCCGACGGTGCACGCAGCACCGGCAGCACGGTGGGCGGCATTGCCGGTCTGAACAATAGCAAAATCACCGGCTGTGAGGTCAAATACATCAAACTGCAGGTCAGCGGTATCAGCAACATCACCACGACCCAGACCGCAGACGAAAAGCTCGCCAGTGCCAGCCATGTGGGCGGCATTGCGGGCCGCAACAATGCCGAAATCGCCAACAGCTATGTCGCCACCGAGCGCAGCAACGGCGGCGCGGGCAGCATCATTACGGCGCGTTACGGCTTTGTGGGCGGCGTCGCGGGCTCCAACAACGGCACTATCAAGGGCAGCGGCAGCAAAACTGTGCAGACCGATTTGATGCCCGAGTTGAAAAAGTGGATCGCTGACGGAGACACCAACGTAATTGTCGCTGCGCTGCGCGGCAACCCGGTAAATGGGACGGGCGCTACAGTTAGCTATGTGTCCAACTTTGTGGATCTCAAGGGCGTTGACACTGTGACGAATAAGGGCTACACGAACGTTTACAGCGACACGGGTCTGGCCGCTAACGATCTGCTTGTCGGCTTGCGCGGCAGCAATAAGGATATGAACAACCTTGCCAGCGGTCACTTGGGCGGAATTACCGGATTCAACGGCCTGAACGGCAGCATCAGCAGCACGGCCAGCGGTAAGTGGTTCGTCTATGCGGATAACGCAGCCCGCGATGATACCACCGTTGGCGGCATCGTAGGACAGAACGAATCCAATGTGACCGGCACAAGTGCGCTGGATACTGTGGTAAACTGCGCTGCCGTGCGTCGATTCAGCCGCCGGACGTTCTGGAAAACGGGCAATAACGCGACCCAAAGGGGTGATATTTCCCAAAGCGATGCCAATGACCGCGATGATGTTAATTACTATGATTCCACAAACCGCTTCAATGTGCAGGTTGGCGGCATCATCTGCAACCAGAACAACCGCAGTGGTGACCGGTGGACGCTGACAAACTGTATTAACTTCGGCTCTGTCTATAACAGTCGTTCCGGCAATGCGGGCGGCGTCATTTCGCTTTGGACGAACTACGGCGGCACGCTTCAAAACTGCTACAACTTCGGCGACCTGAAGACGAACTTCAACGACGGCGGCAGTGACTGCGGTACAATGGGCGGTATTGTGGCTTACTATGATGCGCCTGTCTCCAACACGTCGGTCAACGTCCTGTCCTGTCAGAACCATGGCTCGATGAAGTCGTCTATTGATGGCTGGAGCAGCGCAAACGACATCGGCGGCATCTTTGGCAAAGTGCAGATGAAGAACGCCACCGACATTATGACAATCGATCTGTATGACTGTGTCAACGGCAGCACTGTAAGCATTCAAGCCAGATCGATGGCTGTCGGCATTTTTGCTTACTTGGGCCCGTGGGATGGCGTGGACAATCCGAATGTCAGCAGCGTAAAAAAAGGTAACGGCTACAATGGGAATGCCCAGTTTAAAACCATCCCGTATGTTACCATCAATATTGACCGGTGCCGCAACTTTACCACCAATATGACGACCCAAACCGGAAAAGGCGATAATGACAGCACTAATAATGGTAAATATTACTGGATTGCCGGTATTGTCGGCAGCCGGTCCATGGGCGGCTACAGTGTAGCCCCCACAACAATCACAAACTGCTTCTCTGTCGTTAAGGACGATTGGCACCCTGTTGCCTATGACAAGCGTTCGTCCACAGAATTGACAATGAAAGACGGTACGGTTGTTTATGGCGAACACATCGAGGGTCATAACAACTACTATATCGATTCCGGCGCGGCCTTTGCCAATAGCTACAAGAAAATACAAGGTCAATCCCAAACCGCTACGGGCGTAATCGACAGAACCCTGAAGCGCATCACAACCGGCTTGTCCACAAGCATCAACTGGGGCACGCAGAACAGTAACTTTACCGAGCGGCAGGAAAACACCAAGTCCGGCAGCCGCAGACTCTTCATCGGTAAGGATACAGGTGGTGGAACGGACGATGCCTATTTTGCTATGCTGCCCACAAGCAGCGACGGCAAACAAATCAGCTACGACATTACAAAACTAACAGGCAGCACGGGCTATATTGGTGTCAAGACCGGGCAGTCTTTTGGTGAAAAATCGACGCGGCGTTATATCTACGATGCCAACGGCGTTGAGCGCGGGCAGCTGCTACTGGTCTACGGTGAAAACGCACAGACGACCAAGGACAACCGCAAGGGCGAACCGGACAATGAGGACATCACCGACGAGGTCATCCAGAACTACTATAAGTACGTGCTGGACAGCACCAAGCCCGCCAAGCCGGGAGAAATCGACGTCAAGGCCAGCCAGGTGCAGGACGCGGACAACAACGTCTATGGCCGTTATGAAGTGACGTGGGACGAGCCGAACGACACGACAGCCAGCCCCGCCGCTTACTACCGTGTTGAAATTCTGCCCTGCGACGCTGAGGGTACTGTCGCACCGGATGCAGATCCCTATCTCAAAGCGGACGTCTACCAGCGCAGCTATACCTTTGTGGCCGACAAAGCATGGACGGGTAACTTCGTCGTGCGTGTAACGCCCTACAACACCAACAACGACCCGACGCAGCCCGACCACCCCCGAACCAGCGGCGTGCAGACCTTTATGCACGCCCTGCCTACACCGGAGATTGAGTTCCGGCTGGTCAAACGCGAGAACGGCGGCTTTGACTGGAATCAGTGCCAGACGCCAGATTACCCGGGGATGCAATTCAATTATGAAGTTGTCGCGGTGCTGAAAAACTACGCCGAATACCCGACAGACGAGGCATGGACCGTCAAGCTGACCGATGGAAAGTATACTTATTATTTCAGCAGACAGAATGGCAAGCAGTACATCCGCCTGACCCAAAATTTGGAACGCACTTTGACGCTTACGGCGCTGGCAACCCCGGACAACAGCAGCAGCACAAAGTATCTGCGCTCGGCCCAGTACAAGTCAGAGACCTATCTCCCGTCCCAGTGGCGAGACAATCCGGGCTCTGCCAAGGACGAGGACGGTCTGCCGCTGGGCATGCTGAACAAGGACGGCAGCACGGAGTTTGTGACCTACACCGGCCAGACAGCGGAGAGCTTTGAAGCAACCGTGAAGTTCAGCTTTACCCCGAGAGTCAAGAACGGCAGCGAGCACGGCAGCCCGACCTACCGCGTCATGCTGCTGGCAAAATATCTGGGCAATGACGAAGTCAACGGCGTATCTTTGAACGGCCAGTACATCACGCTGGCCGCGCGGGAGGGCATTGTGACAGGGTCTCCCGTCACCTTCAACCTGAACAGCCTGCCGTCGGATGCTATGACGAACTACACCGACTTCCTCGTTGTCGCGGTGCCCGTCACCAGCGGCAAGGGCGATATGAAGTATCGCTGGGATGCCACGGCGGACGAAGTGTCCGCAGCCATCGCCAGCCATGCGAACGAGACAAACGACACCGACAAAGAAATCTGGTGGAAGAACGGCTATGAGATCGTTCGCACGGGCGAGCACAGCTATACCTATGCCCATCTGACGCCGCTCTGCTTCTCCGACGTGAACCGCACCGATGATAAGGAATGGGCTGAACAGGCCACGCAGACGACCCCGCAGATCATCTTCAAGCAGCTGAACCTGAATGTCCTGAAAGCCCCGACGCTGGCCGAAGATACCGACGGCGGCAAGGTGAACCCGGACAACAATCAGCTGACCTATACGTTCAACTGGACGCAAGAGGACATAGGCACGGAAACGCCGACCTACAGCATCAAGCTCTACGGCCTGTTGATGGACAAGGACGGCAATGTGACCGGTCAGGAGCAAATTGCGCTGAAGGACACCCTGACGCCGACACAAAATGGCAACAGCTTTACCCTGCCTGTCAACGTGGATACCATGCTGGCCAACGGCAGCGACAGCTGGCGCTATGACAAGGTCCGGCTCGAGGTCACCCGTGTGGCGGCAGCCGGCACCAATGAAATCGGCGCGTCCGCTGTGGCGGATTACAGCGTTAAGCAGCGCCTGCCCGGCATCAGCGCGCCGAGCTCCATCACCCGCGTCAACGGCGAGACCGACAACGCGGATGCCCTGCTCTACACGGTCAGCTGGTCGCCGTCCGACGACGCGCGCATTGGCCACTATGACCTGTGCGTCGTCGATGCCGATGACAAAACTGTGCTGACGCTGCCCACCACGGACAACGTCGGCAGCCTGACGCTGGATCTGGAGCAGTATCAGGGCAAGGCATTGCGCTTCCGCGTCATTGCCCGCCGCAAGGACGATAGCTGCTTTGACGGCCCGGACGGCGCGTTGAGCCAGCCCGAGACCATCGTCAGCCGCGCCGCTGCGCCCAAGGTTACGGCCAGCAGCTTTGCGCCCGCCAGCCCGAATCAGGAGACGTTCCTGAACGACCTCAAGCTCAACATGACGCTGGAGGAAGCCGCACAGGGCAATGTCTACTTTACCGGCTATATCTTCAGCAGTGTGGACAATTACAATACAATTGCCGATCTGGCCAAGGCTTGGCAGAATACCCTCACCGGGCAGGCCAAGTACGAGGCCCAGCAGGAGTTGACCAAAAAACTGGACGAGATGCTGAAAAGTCGCGACGCCGAGCTGGTCATCCCGAAGGACAGCCGCACGGTGGGCGGGAGCGCCAGCGCCAACGACACCAACGCCAGCTATACCTTTGTGCCCGACGGCAACGGCTTTACGCTGACGCCCGACCATGCAAAACAATACCTGCTGCCCGCGGTGCGCGTTATGCCCACCGACGGCAGGACAGCGTCGAACTGGTTCTACATCCTGCTGCAGGATGCCGCAAATGCGCAGCTGCCGGCCATCACGCTGGACGCCCCCGTGGACGCTGCCGAACCAGAACGCGCGCTTGGCAATGCCGTTTACACGCAGGAGGTCAACCTGTACAACGACCCCGAGTTTAAGAGCAATCGCGGTACGGCCCCGCTGGAACTGCGCCGCTTTACGGTGGAGTGGACCGCGGTGAACAAGTACACCCAGGCCGACGGCACGGTGCGCAACCTGACCGACAACTATACCTTTACCGTCACGCCGCTGGATAGTAAGACGAAACAGCCCTACAGCATTACGGTGACGACCTACGACAGGGACGAGACGGACGACGACGGCACCACGCATAAGCGCGGGGAAATCAAAACCGTCACCAAGACTATTGGTGATAAAAAAACCAACATCGACCCGACCAACGACGTAAATGAGGCTGGCGAAGTCACCCGCATCTGGTACGACCTGAGCGTTGAGCCTGTGACCGACGAGAACGGCAACGTGACAGACTGGAAATCGCAACCCTATGACGTCACCGGCACGGTGGAAAAGGACGGCGGTACGCTGTACTACAAGGCACAGACGGTTCCCATGCTGGAGCTGGTGCAGGAGGACGGTGCCGAGCCTGTTTACCGCATCACCCTGCCCGAGCTGCAGGAAAAGGTGCAGGACGATTCGCTCGCTCTGCAAAAGTTCACCGCAAGTGTGACGCTGCAGACGCTGGCGCACTCGATTGGCGACGATAAGACCGTTGCGTCCGATTCGGTCAAGGTCACCGTCAACGGGACGAACACCGCCGATGCGACGGAGGATGCCCAGAGTATGGACTCCGCGGAGAGCGTCGCGCCTGCCGAGACTGCAGAAAGCACGGCGGCGGAAAGCGCCCCCGCAAGTGTGCCCCCGGTCCTGATGCGGGCCCGTGCGGCACTGCCCATGGCGACCCCGGAGACCGCCGCTGCCCCGGATGAGACGGACGCGGCGGAAACCGCGCCCCCGAAACGGACGGAAACAAGCGACGAGTCGTAATTTTATTTCAGGAAAGAAGGTGGCATTATGCACCGCAGGGCACGCAGCATTCTGCGCGGGGAGCAGGGACTTTCGATGATACTGGTCCTCTGCATCGGCGCGCTGTTTGTGGCGCTGTCGGCAGCGCTGGTCTATGCGGCCTCCGTGCTGACGGCCAATGCCAACCGCCAGCTGCTGGAACAGGAAGCCTACCAGCTGGCAACCAGCTTTTCCGACGTGCTGGAAGGGGAGCTGAACAATAAGGACAGCAGCTTTGCCAAGTTCGTCAATGAGCAGTTCATGTTCTCCCAAAGCTACGGCAAGGACATCTATGACTTGGAATCCCAGCCCAAGGAGTTCGCCTGGAAACCGAACGGCAGCCAGCCTGATGGCGGGGCCGAGGCCATCACGGTAACACTGCGCCGCCGCCCGGGAGACGGTGCCGACAAGCTGAACCAGACGGCGAACAGTACCAATGCCACAGACCTGCGCAACCTGCTCGACACACTGGAGGGCGAAAACCGCAAGGGCATGGAGATCGTCGATTTACAGCTGGATATTACAGTGACAGTCACGAAAAACGGCGAGAGCTTTGCCTTCACGCGGACCTATGACCGCACAGTGAAGTACGACAGCGACGGCAGCCAGGCAAAAAGCAAAAAATTACCAAAGGTGTACTACACAATAAACGACGGTCCAACAAAGTATTACCGCATTAAAGCCCTGACGTTCTACGCCCCCGGCAGTCCTGACATGACCATTACTGACGAAAACATTGGCAGCTACCGCCTGACGTTCCACTGCGACACCAGCCAGCAGCCCGATTCCATCACCTACACCCGCGGTGCCAAACAGAGCACCGGCACAACACAGGAGTGACCCGCTATGAAACACATTTTCAAAAATCGGCAAGGGGAAACGATTGTGGAAGTGCTTGTGTCGTTCCTGCTGCTGATGATTTTTACGTCGATGTTTGTCGTTTCGCTGCGGTACGCCCGCGCCATGTCCCAAAAGGCCGAGTCTCTGCGGGAGACAGCCTATGCCTTCTGCGCCGGGCTGTACCCGGCCAATAACGCGGCCCCCAGCTGGGCGAAGGAGCGGGATGGGCTGAAGTTCTCCTTTGGCGATTACGGTGAATTTACGGTGGAAGGCGTCGAGCTGGACAGCGTGGAGACAAGCGCAAAAGTTACGGAAAACGGCCAAGAAACGACGGAACAGCACAAGTTTTACCGCTACAGCAAGAGCACGGCAGAAGGGACGACCAACCCATGAAGCAGCGTTTCAAAAACCAGAACGGCACAACGCTGGTGGAGCTGATCGTCTGCATGGTGCTGCTGGCGATCTTTACGCTGGCGGCGGTCACGCTGATACAGCCCAGCGCACAGGCGTACATGGACATCCAGCAGCAGACCCGCGCCCAGAACCTGGCCGATGCGCTCATTGAGACGATCCGCGGCGAGGTGCTCGAGGCGAACGGCTATATCCGCTTCACCGACGGCGCAACGGACCTTAATGATTTGGATAGCGTTTTTGCGTCCAAGGGTGACGACTACAGCGAGGGCACGGCATTGGAATTCAGCGTCTACCCCAACCACATTGAACTGATCGACAAGGACTGTGTGCCGATGCTGACAAAGACAGACGGCACAGCGCTGTTGACAGCGGAACAGGCCAATGCGCTGAACGGCTACCTGCACATGCGCTTTTACCGCGATGAACTGAATGACGCCGGGCACTACGGCAACCCGCAGCACACAAAAAAGGACAAGGCCGAGGACGGTACTGAGACGGTCACACTGCCCTACGTTGCCTACGGCTACACAACGGCCTATCCCCGGGATGCCTATATGGGGCTGTTCATCAGCGATCTGCATTTCTACGCCCGCAGCTGGACGCAGGACGGCGACGAAACCAAGACCCCGCGCATTACGGCTATGACGGTGGTGCTGACTGTGGCCAAGCGGGACGCCAACAACAAGATCGTGCCGCTGTGCACCCAAAAAGCCATTGTGCAGTTGCCCGGTGAGCCGGTCATCCTGTATAAACCCGGCACCTGGGACGGCAAGGCATCGTCGGAGTCGTGAGCGGTGCCCTCCGGGACGATTTTTGAAAAGTTTATTACAATCCCGGCGGATGTACTGGACAAATTCAAATGGACTCGTTATACTTTAAAACATGAATACCTGTGTGCCGGACAAAATGCAGGAACGTCATGGACATCAGAGCAGAGAGGATGACTAGGATGGCAACAATTGAAATCAAAATGCTGGGCGGCTTTGAGATCCGTGTGAACGGCAAGCCCGTGCTGGCACAGCTGGCGCAGTCCCGCAAGGCAACGGCGCTGGTGCAGTATCTCGTTTTGCGGCGCGGGGAGCGCGTCTCCCACAAGGTACTGACCGATACCCTGTGGGCAGGGGAGCGGTCCACCAACCCGGACATGGCCCTGCGCGCCATCTTGCATCGCTTCCGCCTTATGATCGACGCGGAGGGTCTGGATGAGATGAAGGGCTGCATCGTGACCAGCCGCGGCTACTACCAGTGGAACCCCCATCTGGACTGCAGCGTGGATGTGTTTGAGGTCAACGACCTGTCGGAGCTGGCCCGCAAGGAGAGCGACGCCGAGAAGCGCAGCCGCATTTATGAACAGATCGTCAACCTGTATGACGGGCGGCTGCTGCCGCAGTCTGCGTCCGAGCCGTGGGTCGAAAGCGTCAGCGTGCGTCTGCACGGGCAGTACCGCACAGCCATTTTAAACCTGCTGGAGCTCTGCAAAAAATGGGGCGAGAGCACCCGCATCGTTACGCTGTGTACCCGTGCGCTGGAGCTGGACCCCTACGAGGAGCGCCTTTATCTGGAAAAGATCGTCGCGCTGGAGACGCTGGGCCGCCACGAGGAGGCGGAGGATCTGGCACGCCGCGGCAGCGCCATGGGCTGCCTGCATCATGCCATTGAGCCGGGCCGCGCAGGCTCTGCCTACCGCCAGATGCGCCAGGCAGACCGCAATATGGAGAGTGAGGTCTCCAAGCTGATCTCTGCCCTGCCGGATACCGACAACACGGGGGCCTGTATCTGCGACTTTGAGACGTTCAAGGAAATTTACCGCGTACAGCGCGGCGTGCAGGTCCGCTACGGTCTGCAGGTATTCCTGGCGATCCTGACCGTGGCTCCCAGCCAGAACACCGATGCTGCCGAGACCGCTCTGATGGTGGAGCAGCTGGGCGATCTGATCCGCACGAATCTGCGCCAGTGCGATGTGGGCGCCCGCTACACCGATATGCAGTATGTTGTTATGCTGAGCGGCAGCACCGCCGAGAGCGGCACCAGCCCGCTGGAGCGCATCAAGGCCGCATTCTACCGCATCCCTGCCCATGGCCGCTACCTGTTGAGCTATAGCCTCTATGTTCCCGAGGCCAAGGCCGACAACGGGCGCGCCCGCCGCCGCAAAAAGACGGCGAAGAAGGAAAAATAAGTGAGCCGTTAAGCCGTACAGTGAAAGCTGTGCGGCTTTTTTTGCTGCACGGACCGGCAAAGAAACGATTGGTAGGGGCGGGCATTGCCCGCCCGTGCCCGTTTGCCCTGTGATATATTTTCCCGAAAAGACGATGCTGCGCCAAGTTGGCGGGCGAGCAATGCTCGCCCCCTACACTCGCTGTATGTCGAGGAACAATTTTTTACACTTTCCACAATCTTTTGCCTAAAAATTTTTACAAAAAATCCGAAAAAACTGTTTAAATTTCCACAACAATGTGGTAAAGTAGTATCAAACAGGCGGGAGTGTTCAAAAATCACTGCGCCGCAATGAAATTCTACGCCGCAGGGCTGCCGGAAGCAGCCCCGGCGCGAAAAGAGGTTTGACGATCCATGGGCTACGCAAGCAAAGACATCCGCAACATTCTGGTGGCCGGCCACGCCGGCTGCGGCAAAACGACGCTGACCGAGGCACTGCTGTACATGAGCGGCGCTTCCGAGCGTATGGGCCGTGTCGAGGACGGCACCACCGCCAGCGACTTTGACCCCGAGGAGATCCGCCGCAAGGCATCGCTCAACTCGAGCGTTGTCCCCGTCGAGTACGAGGGCATCAAGTACAACCTGATCGACGCACCGGGTCTGTTTGATTTTGAGACCGGCGCTGCCGAGGGCATCATGGCCGCCGAGAGCGTGCTGATCTGTGTGTCCGGGCGTTCCGGCGTGACCGTCGGTGCCGAGAAGGCGTACCAGCTGGCGCTGAAAAACAACAAGGCGCGGATGATCTTTGTCACCAAGGCTGATTTGGAAAACGCCGACTACTTTAAGATCCTGGAGCAGATGAAAATTAAATTCGGCCCCAGTGTCTGCCCCTGCGTCGTGCCCGTCCGTCTGGACGACGGCACCGTCGCCTACATCAACCTGTTCAGCCAGAAGGCCTTCAAATACGAAGGCGGCAAGCAGGTCCAGATCGACCTGCCCGACATCGGCCACCGCTTTGAGGGCCTGATCCAGGCCATGAGCGAGGCCATCGCCGAGACCGACGAGGCTTTGATGGAAAAGTTCTTCGAGGGTGAGGCTTTCACCACAGAGGAGATCGTCCAGGGCATGGCCTCCGGCGTGCGCAGCGGCCAGATCACGCCCGTGTTCTGCGGCTCTGCCGTCAACGCGCAGGCGCTGGATATGCTGCTCTACAACATGAACGTGCTGCTGCCCGGCGCGGACACCGCGTCCGCCGTGGGCGAGTCTGGCGGCGAGCCGGTGGAGATCACCGCCGACCCCGCCGCCCCGCTGTGCGCCTACGTCTTTAAGACTGTGGCCGACCCGTTTGTCGGCAAGCTGAGCTTCATTAAGGTGCTGTCCGGCAGGCTGACCGCGACGAGCAACGCCGTCAACGCCCGCACCGGCCAGCCGGAGCGCCTGGGCAAGACGCTGACCGTCTGCGGCAAAAAGCAGACCGACACGCCCGAAATCGCCGCCGGTGACATCGGCGCAGTTGCCAAGCTGGCCACCGCCAAGACCGGCGATACCCTGTGC
>ERZ772812.1872-NODE-1872-length-14443-cov-6.705657_pt1 | contig 14443 bp, 9 predicted proteins | sample MGYA00511343_ERZ772812 | MGnify/ENA primary metagenome ERZ772812 (study PRJEB29015, sample SAMEA2737706) | human gut metagenome | biome: human gut; feature: human-associated habitat; material: faeces | place: China | collected 2012 ...
GTCGTGGGTTTTCTGTTATTTTATCGGGTGGAGGGTATGGTCATCAAGAACACTACAAAGCCCTCACCGGAGCAGCTCCGGCGAGGCTCTGCTTTTGACCACATAAAATGCCACAGACAGGTGTGGAACACATGGGGGGGACGCGGGTCACAAGATGTTAGGAAAGACTAACTATTAAATGTCAAGTCTGAAATGTGAGGAGTGGTAAAAATTTTAGACGGATCAAAAAGGGCATATGCCGCCTTCCGCCACCGTGTGCGAACGTTTTACTTCCCGTTTTGCATGGATTGCTGGGGCTGCGAAGATCGGGAAACAAATCTCTGTGACTGTTTTCTCGGCGAAGCACCGACATGCGGCGCATGCTTGTGGTCAACCGGAAAAATATTCTGCCCATAGCGGCGAAAAGGAGAAAAAATGGAGCGATACGCGTGGAAAGCCGCTGTTCTGCCCGGAAAAATAGCAGAATACCGCAGGCGGCATGACGAGATCTGGCCGGAGATGTTGGAGATGTTTCGCCGCGCCGGTATCCGGAACTATTCAATCTGGCAGACGGGCGATACGCTTTTCGGCTATTACGAATGTGACGATCTGAAAACGGCGCTTGCCGTGCAAAGGGACGCGCCTGTCAGTGCACGATGGCGCGCATATATGCGTGATGTGATCCGTATGGAACGGGATCCAAAGAGCGGCGCACAGCCGCATCTGGCACAGGTGTTTCTCTTTGACGGCGAAATCAGTACTTAACAGCACCTATGGAATTTGGCCATTCGTCTGAAGCACCTCTTGATACCTCAATGCCGCGCATTTTCCGGTAGGAACCTTTCGTACCGGCTGGGGTTTGTTCCAGACATAGAGGAAGGTGGTTTTCTTTATACAGCAAAAACAGCAGGCCCGCGCGAGGCGGGCCTGCCATTTTTTAATAGCCGCGTTCAGCCGCGGAGCATTCTCCAAAGTCCCCGGAGGATATGACCGTTGGCAAGTTCCAGCATGCCGGGCAGCACGCCGCCCTTTATGCCGCCGGAGATCTGCATGCTGCGAAGCGGCGCACCGGCCGAAGCGTTCATCATCATGCGGAATTCCGGGTTCTTGTAATCTTTTTTGCCGCCGAAGCCTTTTGCGATGGTCGCTTCGACCGCTTTATACATGATCTTCATAATAAGGCTGTAACCCTTCATTTCCATGACCGTATTGTCCATGGTAAAAGCGCCTTTTTTCAGAACCGGCGGTATATACTCCCGGCCCAGCATTGCTTCCCAGTCCTTTTTGTTTGGCTTACCGGCGCAGCTTTGATACCAGCTGCCGCGCTGCCATGCCGGAACAGGCAGCGTTTCGCCGTGCTTTATAACGGGTGCGGTCAGGCCGCCGACGCTGACAGTATATTGTCCGACTGGAATCTTCCAACCGTCCTGCCAGACAGCAAAGCTGCGGTCGGTCAGACGGAAAACAGCCTCGCGGCTCTCGTTTGGCTGCAGGAACAGCTTTTGAAAGCCTTTTAGTTCCCGCACGGGACGGTGCAGGCTGTTTTGCGGCGCTTCGACATAAAGCTGCACGACCTCCGCACCGGCAATGCTTCCGGTATTTTTGACGGTAACGAAAACCGTATCACCGGAGAGTGTCAGATTTGAATATGTGAATTTTGTGTAGCTTAATCCATAGCCGAACGGCCAGCGGACAGGAACGCCCGCCTTGTCATAGTACCGGTAGCCGACGTAAAGCCCTTCCTGATACAGTGCGTCCGCGGTTTTTCCGTATAGTTCAGAAGACGGTACATCTTCATACCTGTACGGCCAGCTTTCGGCCAGTTTTCCGCTGGGATTGGCGCAGCCATAGAGCAGATCGGCGACTGCTTCTCCGCCTGCCTGACCGGGCAGACCCATGTAGAGGATAGCCTTTACGCGCTCCTCCCACGGGCATTCCACCACACCGCCGCACAGAAGCACGACCACCGTATTGGGGTTCGTGCAGGCCACGGCTTCTATCATCCGCAGATGCCCATCCGGCAGCTTCATGTCCTCCCGGTCAAAGCCCTCGGATTCATACCGTCCGGGAAGGCCCGCAAAAATGACGGCAATCTCTGCTTTTTCTGCCGCCCGTTTCGCTTCCGCCAGCAGAGCCTCCGTTGTATCGCCCTGCGCATCGCAGCCGGGTGCATATATCGCGCCGGGCAGGAACTCCAGCGGCTGCGAAAGCCGCAGTGGGTTGATATGGCTGGAACCTGCCCCCTGATAGCGCAGATTTTCCGCCATTGCGCCGATAACGGCGATTTTTGTATCTGACTCCAGCGGCAGGATGCCGTTCTCGTTTTTCAGGAGCACCGCGCCTTCTGCCGCCGCCCGTTTTGCGAGGGCATGATGGGCTTCATAGTTGCAGGATGCGGGGGTTCTCTGCGTTTCGGCCGCGTGGAATACAAGCTGCAGCACGCGCCGTGCAGAATCGTCCACGCAGCACTCCGGCAGACTTCCATCCCTGACTGCCGCGAGGACTTCCTTTTCCATATAGGCGCTGCCGCCGGGCATATTCAGATCGCAGCCTGCGCGGAAGCCCGCAATCCGGTCATTCATCGCCCCCCAGTCCGTAACGACCATACCATCAAAGCCCCATTCAGTACGCAGTATATCCGTCAGCAGTTCTTTGCTGTCGGAGCAGTGAACACCGTTCAGCTTGGGGTAGGCGCACATGACCGCAGCGGGACTTCCCTCTCTGACGGCAATCTCAAAAGCTGTCAGGTATAGTTCCCGCAGCGTGCGCCCGTCCAGAATGCTGTCAGAGGTAAAACGGTCCAGTTCTTGTGAATTGGCGGCAAAATGCTTGAGACTCGTGCCGACACCCTGCGCTTCCAACCCCCGGATAAAGCCTGCTGCCAGTTTACCTGCCAGATACGGGTCCTCACTGAAATACTCAAAATTCCGCCCGCAGAGCGGATTACGTTTGAGATTGGCTCCCGGCCCGAGGACGAGTCCGACGGCCTGCTCCCGTGCCTCTTCGCCGATGGCCGCGCCGATCTGTTCCAACAGCGCAGGATCCCAGCTGCCGGCAGTCGTGACCTCCGCCGGAAAACAGGTCGCGGGACGGGAGTTATTCACGCCCAGCATATCCGCCGCATCCTCCTGCTTTCGCAGACCGTGGGGGCCGTCACACATGAAAAGCGCGGGGATGCCGTATCGTTCAAATCGCTTGGTTTCCCAGAAGCTTGCGCCGGAGCACAGTGCGATCTTGTCCTCCAGCGTCATTTCCTTCAGAATGCGTTCTATGTCCATTGATCTACCTCAAAATGTGTAGGTTCCGGCAGTCAGCGGCACCGGCTCTTTCCCGGGCAGCGTCAATACGGCAGTGCAGTTTACAGGGATCGTCACGGTATAGTTCCATCCGTTCTCCGTCTTCTCCCAGCCGCTTTCCACCCGGCCGTACACGCTGTTGTAAGCGGCCTTTGCACGGGTAAAGTGTCCGCCGGGACGCGGCGCAATAGAAAAGCAATTCTCCCCGCTCACCCGGATACCGCACATGGTATCAAAAAGCCAGCGGCAGACCGCGCCTTTGGAATAGTGATCCAGAGACGCTACGCCGCTTCCCGCTGCCCGGTCTCCTTCCCAGGATTCCCAAATGGTCGTAGCTCCGCTTTTGGGCATGAACAGCCAGCCCGGCATCTGCTCGTTTTCCAGCAGCCGGTATGCCGCTTCCAAGTCGGTTTCTGCCAGCACGTCCAGAATCAGCGGCGTAGACAAAAAGCCGGTTCCCAGCCGCCAGCCGTAGTTTTTCAATGCTTGAAGCAATCTCTTTTTTGCATACGCCGTCTGCGCTTCATCCAGAAGATGTAGCGCCAGCGGCCGCACAAGCCGGGCCTGCCGGTCGGTATCCAGCGTGAACTGCTCGGTTTTTATCATGGCCTGATATGCCGTCCGGCAGCCGTCGCGGTATTCTGCAAAGCGTGAAATGTCCTCCGTATCGCCCAGAATCTCCGCGATCTGCGCCATCAAGGCCATCACATAGGCCGTATAGGCTGTGGATACCTCCGGATGCGGGCCGGCAAAGTCCATGAAGCGCATGGTGTAAATATCCTGCGGCTCGGCCCATTCGCCATAACTCTGGCCCCGGTTGACCAGATATTTCTTGTCCTTTGCCGGGATATGCACCGGCTTTGCATAGGGGCCGCCCCAGCGCCCGCAGCGGCGCATCATAAACTGCGCATAGCGCTTCATGCCGGAATACCGTCTGGCCAGAATCTGCTTGTCTCCGTACTGCTTCCAGAGAACATACGGCATGATCACACCTGCATCGGCCCAGCCGACGCTGCCGTTCATGGTGTACATATAGAAATCCGTACCGCCGGACGGTGCGATCTGTGGAAGGCAGCCGCTCTTGCGCTGCCAGTCATACATGTCGTTCAGAAATTTCTCAGCCATGGGCTCGTAATCAAACAGGAAGCAGGCCGTAGGACAGAAGATCTGCGCGTCGCCGGACCAGCCGTGACGCTCTCTTGTAGGACAATCAGTGGGCAGATCGGCATGGTTGTTTTTTGCACTCCAGACCGTGTTTTCCACAAATTTGTCCAGCAGCGGATTGGAACTTTCAAACCAGCCCGTGCGTTCCATATCGGAATAGACCGCAATGGCGGTAAAATTCTCTGCCTTGAATGGAATCTTCGTCTCTACCAGCACATAGCGGAAGCCGAAAATCGCAAACGTGGTTTTATATGCGTTTGCGCCATCCTTGCAGGTATAGACGACCTGCTGCAGGGGCGTGGTAAACTTGTTTCTGGAAAGCTGAATATTCTTCTGCGTGAATTCTCCGTTTTCGTCCAGCATTTCGCCGAAACGAAGCGTTACGGTCTGTCCCGCCCGCGCCGTCAGCGTAAAGGCAGCATAGCCCGCGATGTTCTGTCCGAAGTCCAACACGGTTTTCCCCGCCGGCGTACGAAGAAGCTGTGCGTGCAGACGCTCATGCTCCCTGACCGCAACATTGTCAGACGCTGAGGGGGTGACCGGATGCGCCGTCGCCTTTGCCTTTCCGTTGTAGCTGGGTGCACAGCCGGCATCCACTACTTCCCCATCCTTGTTGTCCGCAAAGCGGATAGGGCCATCATTTGACCACTCCCAGCTTTCATCGGTGCAGACCGTCTGTACATGGCCGTCCGTATGTGTGATCTCCAGCTGCGCCAACAGCTTCGTTTCTGTTCCGTACTGATTGCGCAGGCCCCATGCGCCGGTGCTGCCGCGATACCAGCCGTCAGCCAGCTGGACGGTCAGGACATTTTTGCCGCTTCGCAAAAGCGGTGTAATGTCGTAGGTCTGATACTGTACGCGCCTGCGGTAATCGGTAATGCCGGGCGCAAGGATAACGTCCCCTGCCCGCTGTCCGTTCAGCTTCGCTTCGTACAGCCCGCAAGCCGTGATATATAGGCGGGCCTTTTTCACATTGGAACTCTCAAATATTGTTCGGAAGCAGTCCACCGGATACCGTTTTTTTCTATTTACGCGATAATCGCCTGTGATCCAGCGGGCGCACCATGTATCGATGCCGGTTTCAAAGCTGGACTCCGACCACTCGCCGCAAACGCCGTTCTCGTCCCAAAGCCGGACACGCCAGACGACGCTCGTTTTAGCTAGGACGGGGCTTCCGCCCCATTTTGCGCGCATGGCAGCACCTTCTGTCTTTCCGCTGTCCCAAAGGAGATTTCCGCCGTCATCTGCAGCTAGAATCTGCCACGCAGTCTGCCTGACGCCGCCCTCGCAGTTCCAGAACAGCTGCGGGGCCGTGAAGTCCACGCCCATGGGCGCGGTCAGGTGCTCTGTTTTCAGCCGAATTGCCCGCATCACTCTGCCTCCCGGCGGGCCTTGATCTCCGCCTGTTCTTTACCGATGTACTTCTCCACATTCAGGAAGGCCAGCAGTACCGCGAGCACAACGCCGGTGATGGTTTCAAGCCCTACAAATCCAAAGGTAATCGCGTGCTTTACGGCAGCGCTCTGCTCTGCCGCAGTTGTTACGCCATTTATGATCTCCGGCGCAGTATAGCCTGTTTTGGCAAGCAGACCGTTGAACACGCCGGTGCAAATGCCAACCATCGCAACGGCAATGATATTATACACACTCATGGCCAGCCCATCGCACCGGAAGCCGCTTTTCCATTCTACATGATCCAGCACGTCGGCAAACAGCGCCATAAACACATACGAGCACGGCAGGCCGCCGATATTTTTGACAAACTGCCCCGCCAGCATAATTGTCATATTCGTGGGGAACATCCAGCAGACGGCGCTGCCGAGGGCATAGAGCACGAAGCCTGCCAGCGTGACATTCCGCTTGCCAAATTTTTTAGCCAGCGGCCAGACGGCAAAAACGCCGATTCCCATGGGAATGCCGCCGATGATGGAGAGCATGGTCTGGGTAATGCCGTCATTGTAGGTGCCAAGTACATAGTTACAAAAATAGACAAGGCTCAGATTCTTAATGCTTGCACCAAAGGTAAAGATCAGGAAGTAGGCATAAATGATGAGCATATACTTGTCCGTAAAAATTGCCTTAAGCTGCTTCGCAAAGGGAACAGACGGCTCTTCGCTGTTCTGTGCCTCGAGCGTGACGCGCTCCTTGGTGAAATAGTATTCCAGCAGCGTCAGCGGCAGAGCCAGAATGGACAGCACGCTCATCAGCGCAATCCACTTCCTCTGTTCCACGCCGATTTTGGGCATGATGACCATTGGGAACACCAACGCAACCAGGATGCCGCTCATCATGATGGTGGCGATCTGATTGAAAACGGACAGGCTGCCGCGCTGGGTCGTGTCGCGCGTAGACAGAGGCACCATCAAATTGTGGCTCATATTAAAAATGGTATATGCGAAGGAATAAAACAGGTTATAGCTGACCATGACCCAGACCGCCTGCAGGGTCTGCGAGCCCTTGGGCACGGTAAAGAGCAGGATGCCCGTAATGGTCAGCAGCGGCGCGGACAGCAGCAGCCACGGACGGGCCTTGCCCTCTTTTGTATGCGTGCGGTCAATAAGATAGCCCATGACTACGTTCGTGACCGCGTCGATAATCTTGGACACGATGGGAAATACGACCAGAAATGCGCCGCCCCAGAGTCCGGTCAGCTTCAGTACATCTGTATAATAGACGTTCAGGTACGTCGCCAGCACAGCATTGAGCAGCAGCGCACCCGCCGGGCCAATCAGATACCCCAACCACTTCTCCGCCGGTTTTACATACTCTGAATGAATCCTGCTCTCAAACGCTTTGCGCTCTACAAGTTTCAGTCTTGCCATCTCCGGTTCCTCCCGTGTTTCTCGTAACATTGCTTATGCGACCAGTATAGCATGTCCAAATATGCAAAGCTTGCATTTTTGTAATCAAATTGATATAGTTGTATTCAGATTGGAGGACTGAACATGGAACGTGTAGATCTGCAATATTTATGCACCGCCATCGGCAATCTGTCCGGAATCCCGGTCCGGGTCTACGAGAACAGCATCCAGACCTTTTATACCTCCATGGTCGATCTGCCGAAAGATCCTCTGACGCTCTGCCGGGCGGAGGTCTTTGCCATCACAGACCATGTGGGATATTATATCACGCCGCAATTTCACTACTACGGCGTTCTGAATGCTGGAACGGTAAAGCTTGTCGTCGGCCCTACGCGGCAGGTGATGGAACGCGAACAGGACCTGCGGGAACTGGCCTTCCGGCTGGATCTGTCTGGTGATGAGGCCGAGGCCATGCTCTCCGGCATGCGGAGCATTGTTCGCATGCCGGTGGAAAGCGTGCTGCAAATGCTGTGTACGATAAACTATGTGTTCAATCACGAAAGACTGGAACTGAAGGATCTGCGCATTTATGAACAGGAGCAGACCGCTCTGATTTCCCGGCAGGTACGGCAGCAAGCGCAGAACAGACTCGATCCGCCGCAGCTGGAACACAACACCTATGATCTGGAGCAGCGGCTGCTGCGCATGGTACGCAAGGGCGACACGGCAGCACTCCGGCAGTGGCTGGACAGGGCGCCAGCCGTCCGCAGCGGCGTTGTGGCCGGTGAGCCGCTCCGGCAGCGTAAAAATCTGTTTATCGTCACTGTCACGCTTGTCTCACGCGCAGCAATCCAAGGCGGAATGCAGGTGGAGGATGCGTTTACACTCAGCGACTCCTATATCCAGCAGTGCGAACTGACCGCTTCTCCGGAGCGCATTGCAAATCTGCAATACCGGATGCTGCTGGACTATGCGGAACGGGTGGAGCGGCTGCACCGAGGCGCTGTTTCGTCCAGACTCACAGCGGATGTGGCAAATTACGTTCAGCACCATCTCTCCGACGCAATCAAAACCGAGCAGATTGCCCGTGCGCTGTATGTCAGCCGCCCGTACCTGTCCAAAAAATTCAGAGAAAGTACCGGAGAAACGCTGACAGATTTCATTCTGAAAGAAAAAACGGAAGAGGCCAAGCGTCTCCTCCGTTATTCGGACAAATCTCTCACTGCCATCGGCTCCTACCTCGGCTTTTCTTCTCCCAGCCATTTTTCCCGCATCTTCCGGAAATACGCCGGCAGCAGCCCGCACGAGTACCGGGAGCGGTACAACTGAGGCGCAGCGGCCTGCATCACAAAAAACGGGCACGCCGATTGGCGCGCCCGTTGAGAAATGTGAAGATTACAGTTTGGAATAGGCAACGGCGATCTTGCTCGCTGCGTGTGCGTTGTTGTAGGCCAGTTCCAGATTGGCGGCGAAGGACTTGCCCTCGGTCATGTCCTTGATGTGCGCCAGCAGGTACGGCGTGATGGCCTTGCCGTGGATATGCTCGGCGTTTGCCTGTGCAACAGCCTTGTCGATGATGCCGTTCATGTAGTTCGGATCCATCGCGTACTGCTCCGGGATCGGGTTGCCGACGACTGCGCCGCCCTTGAGGCCGATGTCCCACTTGGCCTTCATGATCTTTGCGACCGTTTCCTCATCCTTGCAGTTGTAGTCGAGCTTGAAGCCGGAGGTGCGCTTGGCGATGGCCGACAGGCGGTGCCGGTCTTCCCAGAAGCGTTCGCCTTCCTTGTCGTCCTGGGCCACGATGATGTCCACGTTGTCCTGTTCTTCCACCACGCAGACGATGTCGTTGACGCACTTGTCCAGCAGGTAGGGGTCGTCACCGTCCACCTGGAGGATGATGACCGAGATGGGCAGGCCCTCATACTTCTGGGACTTGCGCTTGTACTCGATGGCCTGCACGTACTTGGCGTTGAATTCTTCCAGGGCGGACAGATGGGCGTAGTCGCCTTCCTGACGGATGCGGTTGCGCAGGCCCACCAGCTCGCGCACCACCACGGCGGCGGGGTGCATGGAGCGGCCGAAGAATTCCAGCACCATGACGCGCTTGAACTTGGGCTTGGGATGGATGATGAAGCAGGCCTCGGTGATGATGCCGTCCACGCCTTCCTTCTGCATGCCGGGCAGGCCGCCCAGGGCCTTGTTGGTCACGTCCTTGCCCAGGCCGGGCAGGCGGATCTCGTCGCCGCGCAGGTGGATGACGTTGCGCACGCCGCCGCTGATGTCCTTGACCACGAACACGGCCGTTTCTTCGGGCAGGATCTTGTGGCGGGGATGGTTCTCGCGTTCCACGCTGATGATCTCGCCCGTGGGGGTGACCATGCGCCACCAGAGCAGGTTGTCCAGGGTGGTGCCGTATTCGAAGGCGCTGGGGCCGCCGGCGTTCTCGGAGACGTTGCCGCCGATGGACGAGGCCTGCTTGGAGGCCGGGTCCACGGAGAAAAGCGCCCCGGCCGCGTCCACGGCCTTGATGACGTTCTGGGTGATGGCGCCGGCTTCCACGGTGACGGTCATGTTCTCAAGGTCGATGGGGCCGATCTTGGTCAGACGGGTGAGGCTGACGATGACCGTACGCTTGCGGGCCGGCACGGCACCGCCGGTCATGCCGGAGCCGCCGCCGCGCGGGATGAGGGCAAACTTCATGTCGTTGGCCAGCTTCACCAGGGCAGCCACCTGCTCGGCGCTGTCGGGTTCCACCACCAGCAGGGGCAGTTCCATGCGCAGGTCCGTGGCGTCCGTGGCCGAGGCCACCAGGGCGGAGGGCGAGGAAAGGATGCACTCGTTGGGCAGGATGTTGCGCAGGGCGGAGATCAGCTCTTCGCGGAAGCTGCGTTCGGCCTCGTAAGCGGACCAGAACATAGTGATGCCTTCGCCGATGGCGTTGGCGAAATAGTGGGCCAGGGCCATGGATTCCCGTTCGAAGCGGGCGTGCACGCTGTTGCGCACGGTCTCCACGTTGATGAAGGGGTTGTAGGCCACCAGGAACAGTTCTTCGGCAATGGCAATGGCCAGATGCCGCACAGACTCGGGCCACTCCGCGAAGTCGTCGATATTGATACGCAGGATGCGGTTGACCACATAGTCAGGTGAGATGGATATGTGCGGACCCTTGTGAGCCATGGCGTAGGTACCTCGTTGTCTTCTGCATTTTCCTTGTGCACGGGCCCGGCGGGCCGGATGCACAAGTGGAGAAACCTTGTTTTTTACTGCTATTGGCCGCGCAAGGCAAGCACGCCCCCATACTGGGGCCACTGTCTTCGCCAGGGAGGAAAAAGCCGTCAGGAACGATTCCTGTCATGCCTGTCATGCCTTGTCCTCTTTACATTTTCTCGAACTTGAAAGATGCTGTGCGCCACACACGATCCCCGGAAAGGAGACTCCACATGCTGCTCAAGCTGCAATGGCTTACAGATATTTTTGACTGGTTGCACCACAATTGGGAGCGGACCCACGTCCAGCGCAAGGTGGCGCTGGTCATCTTCTGGATCTACGTGGCGGCCCTGTGCTGCGTGGAGCTCAAACGCCAGGGCATGCTGCCGCCCGCACTGGCCCAGCTGACGCCCCACAGCCATTTCAGCGCCATCCAGCTGGCCTTCACCCTGATCCTGGGCCTGGAGGTCATGAGCCTGATCTTCATCATCTCCACATCCTTTTCACGGTCCGTGGGCAAGCAGTTCGAGATCCTGGCGCTGATCCTGCTGCGCAATGCCTTCAAGGAGCTGGCGCACCTGCCCGAGCCGGTGAGCATAGCCGGCAACCTCGATCCCGTCATCCATATCGCGGTCACGGCGCTGGGGGCCCTGGGCATCTTCGTGGCCCTGGGCATCTACGGGAAGCTGGCCTCCAGCTATGCCTACATCCAGAGCCCGGAGATGCGCATGCGTTTCGTCATCAGCAAAAAGCTGCTTTCGCTGACGCTGTTCGTCATCTTTTTGGGCATCGGCATCCGGGATGCCTGGATCCATATCCACACCGGCGAGGACATGCGCTTTTTCGAGACCATCTATACGGTGCTGATCTTCGCCGACATCGCGCTGGTCCTCATCTCGCAGCGCTACATGCCGTCCTTCCATGCGGTGTTCCGCAACTCCGGCTTCGTCATCGGCACGCTGATGATGCGTCTGGCCCTTTCGGCCACCCCGCCGTGGGACACGGCCGCCAGCCTGTTCGCGGCCGCCTACGTGCTGGCCCTGACCTGGGCCACCAGATACTTCCGGCCCGCGGCCCTGCGCGGTCCCCAGCTGCCTGCTTCGTCCCGCGAGACGGAGCACCTGCCCCCGTCCTACGGCAAGGTGCCGGAGCCCGCGGAACCGCGTGAGGGCGTGCTCTACGGCAAGCCGCATCTGGAAGCCTGGCGGCAGCGCCGCAAGACACGGGAGGCGGCCCTGCCCGTGGCGCGGGAGGAATGCGTGTTCGGCGCTGCGGAGCGCCGCGCCCGGCGCACGATGCCCCGTCCTCCGGCCGGAAAGAAGAAGGCCGCCAGCTGACGGACCGGCCGGGAGGGATGGGCGCCGGACAGCGAGCGCTTCTCCGGCTCCGGTGCCGTCCTGTCGTGATGCATGAAAAAAGGCCACCCTGCGGGGTGGCCTTTTTACGTCCGTACAAAAGCGGTTTATTCGTCGCCCACCTTGAGGGCGGCCAGGAAGGCTTCCTGCGGCAGCTCCACGTTGCCCATGCGCTTCATGCGCTTTTTGCCTTCCTTCTGCTTTTCCAGCAGCTTGCGCTTACGGGTGATGTCACCGCCGTAGCACTTGGCGGTCACGTCCTTGCGGAAGGCGGACACGGTCTCGCGGGCGATGATCTTCTGGCCGATGGCCGCCTGGATGGCCACCTGGAAGAGCTGGCGCGGGATGGTGCGCTTGAGCTTGAGGGCCAGCGAACGGCCGTAGGTGTAGGCGCGGTCGCGGTGCACGATGACGGCCAGGGCGTCCACGGGCTCGCTGTTGAGCAGGATGTCCAGACGCACCAGGTCGGACTCGCGGTAGTCGATGGGCTGGTAGTCCATGCTGGCGTAGCCGCGCGTGCAGGACTTGAGCCGGTCGAAGAAGTCATAGACGATCTCGGCGAAGGGCAGCTCGTAGGTCACCACCACGCGGTTGGCGGCCAGGTAGTGCAGGTTCTTCTGGGTGCCGCGCTTGTCCTCGCAGAGCTTCATGACGTTGCCCACGTATTCGTTGGGCACGTGGATGTCCATGCTCACATAGGGCTCGTAAAGGGCCTTGATCTTGGTGGAGTCGGGCAGATGGGCCGGGTTGTCGATCTCCAGCGTCTTGCCGTCGGTGGTGTCCACCCGGTAGATGACCGAGGGCGCCGTGGCGATGAGGTCCACCTCGAATTCGCGTTCCAGGCGTTCCTGGATGATCTCCATATGCAGCAGGCCCAGGAAGCCGCAGCGGAAGCCGAAGCCCAGGGCCTGGGAGGTCTCGGGCTCGAAGCTGAAGGCGGCGTCGTTGAGCTGGAGCTTTTCCAGCGCGGCCTTGAGGTTCTCGTAGTCGTCGGATTCCGAGGGATAGAGACCGCAGAACACCATGGGCTTCACTTCCTTGAAGCCGGGCACGGGCTCGGTGGCCGGATTGGCCGCCAGGGTGATGGTATCGCCCACGCGGGCATCGCCCAGGGACTTGATGCTGCCGCAAAGGAAGCCCACCTCACCGGCGTGCAGTTCCTTCACGTCCGTGGCCTCGGGCGAGAACACGCCCAGGCGCAGCACTTCATATTCCTTGCCGGTGCTCATGAGGCGCACCATGTCGCCCAGTTTCACCCGGCCGTCCACCACGCGGAAGAGCACCACCACGCCCTGGTAGCTGTCGTACCAGGAGTCGAAGATCAGGGCCTTGAGGGGGGCGTCCAGATCGCCGCCCGGCGCGGGCAGACGATTGACGATGGCTTCCAGCACGGCGTCCACGCCCAGACCGGTCTTGGCGGACACGGGCAGGGCGTCGGTGCAGTCCAGGCCGATGGCTTCCTCGATCTCTTCCTTGACGCGATCCACCTCGGCGCTGGGCAGGTCGATCTTGTTCAGCACGGGCACGATCTCGTGGTCGTGGTCCAGGGCCAGATAGACGTTGGCCAGGGTCTGGGCCTCCACGCCCTGGGTGGCGTCCACCACCAGCAGCGCGCCTTCGCAGGCGGCCAGGGAACGCGATACTTCGTAGTTGAAGTCCACGTGTCCGGGCGTGTCGATGAGGTTCAGCTCATATTCCTCTCCGTTGGCAGCCACATAGGGGATGCGCACGGTCTGCGCCTTGATGGTGATGCCGCGCTCGCGTTCCAGATCCATCTTGTCCAGGTACTGCTGGCGGGCCTCGCGCTGGCTGACGACCTTGGTCAGCTCAAGGATGCGGTCGGCAAGGGTGGACTTGCCGTGGTCGATATGGGCGATGATGCAGAAATTGCGAATATGATCCAGACTGGGCATGGTATATCCTGCATTGGGTTACGAAGATTGAAAAGTATCTTAATAAGCCAAAACAGGGCCAAAGTCCATGCTGCCCGCCCGTGCCCGCCCGGAGGGAGGGGAGAAGGAGCCTGTCCGGGAAACGGAGTTGTGCGGAACCGTTCCCGGACAGGCCGGTCTCATGCCGGCGGGGTCACCGCCTGCATGCGATACCGCGGATCTCGACCTCTGCTCCCGGGCAGAGCCCCCGGACCTCGACGAACAGTCGTGCTGGCTTGTAGGCGGGGAAGTAGGTGGAATAGATGGCGTTGAAGTCCTCAAAGTTGCGCATGTCCGTCACAAAGACATCGACCTGGGCCATGTTGTCGAGCGTCATGCCGGCCGCGGCAAGCACGGCTTTCAGGTTTTCGAGAGCCTGGATGGTCTGGGCCTTGAAGCCGGTGACGATCTGCCCGCTGGCGGGGTCCTGGCCGATCTGGCCGCTCAGATAGACGGTGCTGCCGGTATCCACGGCCTGCGAATAGGGACCGATGGCCGCCGGGGCCCCTGTGCTCTGGATCATGTCCATATGGTTACTCCTCGATATGACGGGCAAGGGTGCGCGGCCAGATGTCCAGCGCATTGTCCAGCTCTTCCGCATGCCAGATGGCCTCCCGCATGCGGGCGCATTCCTGCTCACCGAAGACGGGGGCGGTCAGGCGGGTGAACTTGTCCAGCAGCTCTTCATCGGAGGGGCTGTCGGCGGG
>ERZ772812.1873-NODE-1873-length-14439-cov-3.739641_pt1 | contig 14439 bp, 24 predicted proteins | sample MGYA00511343_ERZ772812 | MGnify/ENA primary metagenome ERZ772812 (study PRJEB29015, sample SAMEA2737706) | human gut metagenome | biome: human gut; feature: human-associated habitat; material: faeces | place: China | collected 2012 ...
CATGCAAAAAACTATGCTGTTTATGCCGTATAAAAGCATTATATACTAAAAAAATCAAGTTGTATATCTCCGAAAATAGAATTAAATCCCGCATAAAATCAAGGTATATTAGAATGTAGAATTTACTTTTTCATTCAAGCCGAGTCTTTTGTTCCGGTATATTCGTAGTATTTGACAGGCAAACCCACCGGAGCAAGTGCCTGTTCCAACATTTCATCTGATCTCACAGCCGGCTCACCTCGTTTTCAAATACTTCTTTCATTGCCCGGACTACCTGTGGCTCTGCGCGGATCACAGCACCTGTGATCACAGGAACTGCCGGACGTCCTTTAACACCAAATTCCAGATAACACATTTTTGCCATATTTCGGACTCCTTTTTTATCTTTTCCAGTCGGACGGGTGCACATGTAATAACCTCCGCCATAGCCTTTTTCCAGACCTGTTGGTTTGATAGACCTCGCCATTGCCCCGGTATCCTGATGCTCAGAAGCTGCGTTTACGACTTCTTTTTGAAGTTTTTCCATTCCTGCTTCCATCATTTTGGGCGCAACTTCTTCAAATCTTCCAAGGCGGTCCAGTGTTGCCATCAGTTCATCAAAACCATTGATCTCAAAACTCGCCATCTGCTATTCTCCTCTGTCGTGTGAGATGTAATGATAAGGCTGTTGTTTTCGGAAACGAATCCATGATTGTCTGCGCCTGATGGATTTCATAAACATCGGATCCGATCACCGCAAGATATTCTGATGTCAGCCATCTCCGAAACGGAACCCTGATCAGCTTATCAATCTGTACTTTCGCAGTCATCGCCTCATAATAGCGATTGTATCCGACTGTTTTCTCCGAGAAACGAAGTTTTTCTTTCTGAGTTCCCGCATTTCCATCGTCATCTATTTCGCATATGGCAACGATGCCATCATTAAACTTCTCAAATGTCACATTCCTTTGCGTAGTCATCTGTCTGCACTCCTATCCTTAACGAAAGAAGTTCTGAGCGGAAATTCTGTTCAAAAAGTTCCAGTACATTATTCCTTGCGTATCTGCAGTAATCCAGTAGCAGGGATTTCGGTAGAGCCTCAATCTCATAGTCTTGCTCTGCTCCGGCCATCTTATCCAGATAATCCACTCCACGTTCTATGATTCCACTTAGCTTCCGGTCCGTTTCCTCATCTTCAAAAGTGATGTCCAGATAGTTCCGGACATCACTTAAAAGGGTTGCTGTTACCATAAGCGTTCACCTCACGCTTTGGCTTTTGTATTTACCGGATTATCTTCCGTATTTGTGATCTCGACTTTCATCGGAAGTGCTTTGAGTTTGGAGATGTCGAGATACTGGAAAGCATTATTGTCTTTCGGTCTTCCCATGCCGTACATCTTTGTAGTGTATACGCGGTTATCTTCCAGGAACTGGTATTCATCAGAATACTCAATCTTTCCGGAAGATCCTGCACCGATTCCCATGAAATATTTCTTTGCAATTCCCATAATTGCCTCGTTTTCATCCAGTACCGCAGACTGAACTACTTTTGTCGGATATGGGAATACATTATTTTTGTATGTGCCGTCGGAAGCTCTCACTGTTGAGGATGGAATTACTTTTTTAATGTAATCCACCGGATTTACCACCAGCATAACTTCCGGAACTGTGCGGTATCCGCCTACCGCATCCGGTTTCTTTGCAAGCGGTGCTACAACTGCGCAATATTCATCCGGATCCAGAGAAGTAAGTTCTACTTTAGTTTTGTCTGGATACACGCCTAAAGTAACTGCGCCATCAAGATCTTTGCACATACCGATTGGCTGGTCTTTGCCTGTGCCTTTCAGGATTGCTTTTTCAAGTCCTGCTGCTGATGCTTCAGACAGAATAATACGAACGTAATTGTCCAGCCATACCGGTCCGAGGGCAAGCATATCCTTTGATACCGGAATAAATGCACTCAGTTTTGCCATGGTCATATCCATTGTATCAATCTTACCAGCAAGTTCTGTTGCAATCGCAGAATTTAAGGCGCTCCATGTCGCAAGATCGATGTTGTCAGCATTGACGATCATTTTGATAACACCCTGGCAGTTGATAAAGTCAATGTTTTCCAGCAGCGGATGGCTTTCTCTCATATCATCGATTACGGTATCAATGATCGTTTCCGGCATCGCTTTGTTAATATCGACCAGAGCCTGCTTCGGATTAGATGAATTTGCGGCATCAATCCATGCCTGATAAAATTCTTTTTCTTCGCTGGTCAGCTGACGGATTCCTCTGGATGCCAGAATTGCGGAATCCCTGTTCTGTCGGAGGTCTCCGTACTCCTGCATAATGCGTTCCTGAACACCGTTTGCAAACTGTGCAAATGCAGTTGCCATAGCTTCGTCATCATCATTCTTCAGTGCTTCTGATAAAGCCTGCATAAGTTCCATGTTTTCCTGTTTCAGAAGGTCTTTGTTTTTCATGTTTTCGTATCCTTTCTTAGTGGTTTAATGCATCAAAAAAAGCGCCCGCCATTTTGAGCACTTTGTTTGTTTCTTCAGGTTCCTGTGGAGTTTTTGGTTGCGCCGGCGCAAATTGCATCATTTCCTTACGGAAAGACTGTTGTTCCTTTAACTGCTGCCGGAGCTGCCTGATCAGTTCGGTGTTCATCTGCTCGATCTGTTTCGGCTCTGCCGGCTGTCCGCCGATCTCATCACAGAATCCATATTCCAGGCACTGTTCCGGTGTCAGGAAGGTCTCTGCATCCATCATTTCAATAAGCTGTTCTTCCGTAAGGTTTTTAGCCCGTTCCATGTAGATCTTGCGGTTTGATTCCATCAGCACATCCAGATCATCCGCGCACTTGCGCAACATCTGTGCATCACCATACACGGACATTGCCATATTATGGATCAACATGCTTGTCCCCGGTCCCATGATGATTTTATCGCACGCCATACAGATCACACTGGCAATGGAATATGCAAAACCATCAACATAACAGATTTTCTCTGCTTTGTGCTGTTTCAGAAGATTATAGATTGCAACTCCTTCTTTTACGGAGCCACCGTTACTGTTTACATGTAATTCAATGGTTCCCGTTTCCGGAATAGCTTCCAGCTGATCTCTGAAATATTTTGCACTGGTCTCTGATTCATCATACTGCCATGTTTCCCAGTTAAAATCTCCATAGGCTGTTACATCATCATACACATACAATTTGTAAGTGTCCTGTCCGGCAAGCTGTTCGAACCGGTATTTCATCTCATTCTTCAAGATTGTTCACCCCCTTATTTCCTGTATCCTGCACTGTCGTAATGTCTTCGTAGTTCTTCGTTATCCAATGTTTTTTGCTTTCCTCCGTATTCAGTTCGGTCTCTCCAAGTTTTCTTCTCAACTCATCGATGCAGTACATGCCGCTGGCGATCAGTTTGTCAATCTTTTCGGCAATCTCAAATACATCAACATGCATGATCGTTGTGGTATCGATTTTTATGTAATTTCCCTTACGGATCTGATTTTTCCCGTAGCGTTTCCGGTTGATCTCTGTATTCAGCATTTCACACAGGGGATCTATACAAAACGTAAGAAAATTTTTTGTTACCTTATCAATTTCCGATACATCGCCTTTCAGGAGTGCTGCCGGAATATTAAAAGCACGGGCTACTGTCACTACAATCTGATCCAGCACATCCGTAATATCTTTCATTTCCGAAGTGGATTTTTTTCCCTGCTCTGCTGCCTGTTTCGTGTAAGTAAAACCATTAAACAGAGGCAGGACCGCGCTCCGACTGTTGAAATACCGTCTGAACCGATTATTCATCAGATCTTCGTAAGTTTCCTCAAATGTTTTGCCTCCATATGTGTTTCCCTTTGCCATGGAATCAATGTGCAACGTACCTTTTTCACCACCTGCTTTCTCATATTTGTCGACTGCCTCATTAAGTAACTCATTGTAACCATTGCACAGATTTGTCAGTAACTGACGAATGTTTTTGTTACTGAGTCTGAAATACAATACTTCCGACATGCGGAATGTGCGTTCGAACGTCAGTCCCTTTCTGTAAACATTGCTGAATATCGTTTCTTTCAGTGCATACTCATCTTTTGTAAAGCTTTCTGCAATGATCAGCTGGCCTCCTACTTCCACTACAAGGCATTCATTCCTGTACAATAGCGTTGCAACCAATTCCTGCAGGAACTGACTGGAGTTCTGATTTTTGTTCGGTTCATAATTCCAGACATAATATTCTTCGCCGTTATACTCTTTCCCGTTTTTCAGTGTACGGAACTCGCATTTTGAAATACTGTTCGCAATAAGATTGATTGCCGCATGCACTGTAAGTTCCTCTGCTACCAGATTCGACAGTTTTTCCTGATCAATATATTTTTCAATAGTATCTGCTGATACTTCTACACTTTTTCCTCCCAAGGTCTTCCCCTGAAGCCATTTCCAAAAGCCCATCTTCTGTCTCCTTTTAGTAACTGTACACATCAAAATTTATTCCGGAATAATCCATTTCTTCCGGAATCTCGTCTATGACTGCCATGGTGCAGACAAATGCCATGAAACCATCTGTCTTTCTGTAGTTTGGTTCTATCTTTCCGTAGGTGATATTTCCCTTTGCATCCATCTGTTTTTTCGTATTATTGGTATACCATCGCATGATTGGTACATCACCAAATACAAGCGTGTGGGTTACAAACGCATGGTTGATGATCGGAGCTGCTTTCATAATGTCAGAAGGTCTCACCAGATACACATTCTTTCGTTCAAACGCGTCAAATCCGACCATTTTTAATGCCGAATTAAGAAGTGAATAACGGTAATTGTCGATTGCAATCTTCAGAATGCTGTATTTCTGTCCCATGTTTTCAAACCACTGTGCCACCAGCTCCGGTGGAATCTCCACGTCATCCACAAACTCCACATCACCCTTCGCTTCCCATTCACGTAAAGGTGCTTTTATTCCACCTAAGTCCCTCGATCGGGAACAGATGAGCGTGTGCTGTATGTAATAGATTTTCCCCTGTACGCGGAACGTAAGTCCCATAACAACAAAGTCATTACTCTTTGCATAATCTACTCCTCCCACACAGTTTTTGCCCTCCAGGTCGATCATATCCTGATCTGTTGCAAGAATGTCTTCCCATGTGGCCACTTCGACTTCTTTGTTTCCAATCGGATAGTTACATCTTTTTGCCATATATTCCGGGAAATAATCCATCTTATAAGGCATGTCCAAGATTTCTTTTTGTATCGTGCTGCGCAGAGACAGGAAATCGTTCAGACTCGGAATTGCTTTAACAAGCTTATCAATCTGATTCCATTCCTTTTCATCTTCAATCCGGCACCAGAACACCAGTGTCCGGTTCAAAGGATTGTATTCTTTCAGAATTGCCTGATTCTGCTCTTTTTCCTGATCCAGAACCCCGCCCCGGACATGTCCATCCGTGGTGATCGTTATCACACGACCATGCCAGACCTTTCCAAGACCGGACTGCAGTGTGTTCATGTTCTGCACGTCGGTATACTCATGCTTCTCGTCAAATATAATGCAGCCGGTACGTTTGCTATCCTTACCTCTTTTGGACGAAGTGTTATAGCGTAGTTCCGATTTTGTAGCTTTTCCGGTGATCAGTTCTTTGGTAGCATGATAATTTTTCTTCAGTACTTTTTCATATTTCTGATCTATCGGATCCGTTATTATTTCATACACATCCTTGAATGATGTCTTTGCCTGTGTCTCGGAGTTGGCCATCAGGTCGATGTTATATCCCCTTATTCCGTGGTAAGGTGACATAAAATAAAAACACAGGAAAGAAATAAATCCGTTTTTCCCGCTTCCTCGCCCAACCATAATCCGGATGTCATTGAAATAGATATCTCCATCCGCAGTTTCCACACCGACAATCAGTGCAAATAAAAATATTTCCCATGCTATCAACTGATATGGGAAATATTTCTGTAAAGAAAGACCTTTTTCTATTTTTTCATTGTTTATAATCACATCGTCCCGCTCCAGAACAGGGATTACCAGATTGTCGATCATCAGATCCTGTTCTTTACAGTGCTCGACTTTGTTTTCTTTTATCATCCGGATATATGGATCTATATACGGACTATAACGTCTCATCATCCTCACCGCCCGGCGGTTCCACATCCTCTGGTTTTAGTCCCAGGAACGTCAATATACTTCTCATCTCGGAAGATATCCGTCTTTTCTCGGCCACGGCATCCGTATATATTTTTAGCGAACAGTTTTCATTCTTTTTCAGCTGAATAAGTGTCTGATTAATGTAGAATAAATCATCATAAAATGACATGTACTCATCCACTTTGTCTGTTAGAAATTTATCTGACATTTTCCTTGACAAAAGCGCATTTTTCAGGCTTTCTTCGGTTTTTTCTCTCTTCTTTTCTGTACTCATCGGACGTGCCATTTTATCACCTTCTTTCAACTTTTTCGGAATTTTTCAAAATTTCTCCGGATGCAACCCCCTCACCGGTCACGCGTTCCCCAGAGTTTTTTCGTATTTTTTACCCGGGGGATTACCAACGTTCCTCGTTGACGAAACCCTGTTTCTTTCTGTGATGTTCATCGTAATGACATCGTTCACAGATTGGTTCGAGGTTATCCGGATCAAGTGCCAGCTCCGGATGCAATCGTAAATACTTTTTGTGATGCACTGTCCTTGCTTTGACAACGAGACCTTTGTCCTTGCATCTCTTGCATTCGTAATGATTTGTTTTCAGTATGTACGCCTGTGTCTTCCTCCACACCGGAGATGTGTAGAACTCATGCACATTATTCTCTGCAATCAAGTGTCTGATCCAGTTTAATGTTTCTTCATCCATCTTTATATCCTTGTATTACAAAAAGCGGAACTGCTGCCAGCTCCGCCTCTTTAAGGAGATACTATTATGAAAACCTGCATTCACGCGCTTCCCTCACGTGATCGGAACAGATGGACTTGAACCATCGACACGCTGGATATAAGCCAGTTGCTCTACACTGCTGAGCTATGTTCCGAGATGGTTTGTCCCTTGGTAACGCACAAGGTAAGCCGGTCTTTCACTCGTCGTAAGCGTTGCTTTTCGGCCCGGACACCAGTCGACAGGATAAGCAATAACCTTTTTCCGCGGGGAATTTGCAATCCATACGCGCCGCTTGTACCGATTGCACGGAGGTTTCATCAGCTTTATGCCGATCTTTTTATTAACGTCTGCAACATTTATTCCTACCCTCGAAGTACACAGACAGTGTTGCGGCGCTGCGTTATAAATTGCCTTTATGGGAAAGTACGTATGGAACTCATTGGTTATATCCAATTCGTCCGATACCATAATAGCATATGTAAGTGTGCATTTGTGTGCACACTTTATCGAAAAGGAAAACTGATAATTCAGCTCTCCTTATATTTTTAGATGAATCAGTGCACTACTATGCAAATTATGAACTTTTCTGAGGCTATAGTTCATTTCTTTAGCCACATCCTCCCATTTGCTCACGCCTTTTATGTACCGGGTTCTCAAGACGTCCTGTTCATCGTCGTCTTTCAATTCTCTGATATGTTTTTCTATGTCATTTCGAGTTTTCGCCTTTTCAAGACGTTCTTGCTTCAAAAGGTTGATCTGCTCGTCTACCAAGACAATATAGTCTGACAGATCTGTCTGACTGCTGCCGTGTGGCATTCCATCATTGACCACTTCCGGGAAAATCCTGTCAAGTCTCAACCTCTGAATTTCCTGTAAAATACGTTCTTCTCTTCTTACTGCTCTCTGATAGGATTTCAGATATTCTTTTTTTCTTTCATTTTCTTCCCGAACTTCCTGATCCATGATGGTAGCCTCCTTGTTTCTGTTTCTTTCGTCCTGCTGCCCAGTTCTCTCTATAGTCCTACTCTGCATTTCTCGAAATATGGACAGGTCAGACAACAGCATCTGCAGTGTTGCTTTCTGGATTGGAATATCCAGTATAATAGCTTTCTCAGTAAGATCATTTCGCGGTCATCTCCTTAAATGCTTTCTCTGCATCTTCGCTTCTGCCGTAGGTAATCAGCTGTACTTTGCCGTCTTTCAGATATTCGATTGTAGTGTTACTTGTCATTCTGGGATAATGGATTTCTTCCCAGTCAGCAGGATCCATGTCTTTGTATCCTGGACATCTGTTGTCAAAGATACATCCGTTGCATCCCTCTTCACTTGTTCTTTGTTTTCTGCAGAACTGAATCTGTGTATTGTATGCTGATAAAACTAACTGTGGTGTTATATCATAGTCTTTTACCATCATTCGCCTCCTGTAATCTCATCTATGCAAGCATTCCAGCCAACCGCAATAATATCTTTTTGTGATTCTACATTGTCGATTGGAACGATATACTCTTTTTTATCCGGCAGTGGCTTCAATGGACACCAATCAGGAATTGTTTCTGCTTCTTCATCAAATGCCGTTTCTTCTGCAATCGGACAATATATACGCGTTATTCTACAATTACTATCATTTTGCCCTATTGGACAGGAAATGCATCCTCTTTCTGGCGTGTCCATCACTAATACTGATTTACTCATCTCATTTCTCCTGTAATAATTCTGGTTGGTCAAAAATGTTTCCGACTACTTTAAAATGTTCCGTACAGTGTTTAGCCATATCACACCTCCAGCGGCTCACACCGCTCAAACTCGATTACCCAGACCCACGGGTTTGCATCCCAACCGTAGATGTCAAGATCAGATTTCTTGATGGTTCTGTCCCAGATTTCAATAAAATGTTCTCTAGCTGTATATATGCGATCATATTCATTCTCCGGGCTGTGAATAAACCCTCTGTTATCTATCGCTCCTTCTGCTTCTGCGCCATCCTCTGTGATATCCTGCAACCGCTCCAATCTCACATTCGTAACCTTCAGCCAGATTCTCGCCGCTTCTTTCGGCATGTGGATGGATGGTTTCCACGGCTCATCCGCATCTTCCGAGTTAGCAATACTTGCTTTGTATCCGTAAAATTCTGCCAGATGACAGCTTTTGCCTTCGCCTACTCGCTTGATGTACTTATGCCATATTTCCCGGACATACAGGATATCACCTGATTGATACGGTGCTTTTCTGATACACGGCTCATTTTTTCCGTTATACAACATCAGTCCATCTTTAATATATCCAGTCCATCGTGGATTTTCTCCTGACAAGAATTTTACAAGCCGTCTGGTACAACTTTTCCGTCCGTCCATAATTGCCCGAACCATCTCGGTATTGAATAAAATAGGTTTAATTGCCATCTGCTCCACCTCCTTTTACAATTTCTATTGCTCTGTTCAGTCCAGCATTATATCCTTGATGTATGTCAGATAAGATACATTCTGATTCAACGAATTTATCTCTTTTCAATTCACTAATAACCTTATCCGTATCAAAAGCTGTCGGCCGTTCGTCCACAGCTCTAACGCATTCCTTTATTGCTTGACATACCGCTCTTGAAACTTTTCTGTCATCAGCAGATTCTACACCGCTCGGAGATTCTAGCAAGGCATAATTGCTTAAACACAATATTAATTAATCCGCATCAATCAGTCTCATACCTCTACCTCGCTGTCTTCTGGCATCTGGAAAACAGCTTTCTCCTGAATTTCCTTTTTCCTTTCGTCGATGAGTTCCTTTTCAGTTGTTGTAACGCGAACACCAGACATTCCCGCAAACGTCTGCAGAAGTACTTCATATTCTGCATAAGCTTTCTGTAGCATATCCAGTACCTTTACAGCTTTTTGCTTGTTACTGTATTCTCCAAGCAGATAACTGCATCCAGTGATATATGATGTTATAACTGTTTCTACAGGTCCTTCTACAATCTCAATGCCTGTCAAAGCATTAAGATTTGTCAATACTTCTTTATTCTGGCTTATGATCAGCATCTTTCTTCCTCCTTGTCTTCTTTGGTTCCCACAGTTCGCAATTCAGGCATCTGGCTTTGCTGACTACCAGCTGTCCGCGGATCATGGTTGCCTGTTTGCAGGTGGGTTTTACATGTACAGCGAAGTTTCCAACTCTTTTTACGTGTTTGCAGGTGTCAAACTTTTCTTTTTCCACTTCTTCTTCCTCTCTTTCCCTTTTCGTATTTCGAACAGATTTCTTCCGGTTGTCCCATGTTCCGGGTATGCCCGGCTATTTCCAGATAATTACATTTATACAGCAAGCTCTCCCCGCGTGCCCGGTAGATACAGGTTCTGCAATCTGTGACTTTCTTCTTGCGTGGTGTTCTCGGTGTTGGCAGGATATCCAGATTGTATTTCTTCTTCCATCTGGAAACCGTGGTGCTGATCACACCAAATGCCTGTGCTATTTCTTTTGCGGTCATTCCCTGCTGCAGGCACCGTTTCATCTTCTCTTCATCGTATTTCCCGGTATCATGGTTATAAGCCGGTTTCAGGTCATATCGCTTTAGCAGACGGTGGATTGTTTCAAACGATGCATCTAGGCTGACCGCCATCTCTGTCTGTGTCATGCCCTGATCTATACATTCCTGCATAATTTCTTTTGTGATCATGTCTTTATACATAAGCTACCTCAGTCCTATTACGCATGTGATCCAGAGTGTGCACCACACGATTGTAACCGCGATATCTTTTCGTCTTGCAGCTCCGCACGCGGCAAGGATTGCATATATAATTATCAACAGTAAGATAATTAGTTTTAACGCCTCCAATACTGTTATTATCATCGTATTCCGCTCCTTTCATCGTTCCGGAAGAACTGTTTCAGCATCGCATCTTTCCAGTTCTTCCTGTGGTGGTCACAGGTATCATCATCTTCTATCAGGATGCCTTTTCGGTCGCAGAGACCATCGTCGTTGTCCCTGCAGGTTTTACATGTTTTGTTTTCCATTCTCTCACTCCAATCTATTCTAAATAACTCTTGCCGAAGATCTCCCGGAACTGCTGCCGGGTATGATTCTTTTCGAATTGTCTCTGTGCTGTTCTTTTCAGATACAGATCAGCTTCACGGTATCTGTGTACTGCTTCTGGTCCTTCGCGGTGACATTCTGCACACAGATGTACTTTCATGCCATATTCTTCCGATTTTATCCGGCTGCCAGTGCCGAAGAAGATGTGATGATCTTCTATCCGTTGCCTGCTGCCGCAGAGATAACAGATACCGGGCTGATCTCCGGGAAGAATGCTTTTCATGTGTTTCTTTCGTTTTTTCTTTGTCCCGGATTTCGGAAATAATAATCCTTCCTGATCCATTGTGTTTCCTTTCTTTGGGAGAGGTATACAGGTACCTCCCCCGGTGTGTTGTATATGGATTTTAGATTGCACCCGTTATTTTGATGTGTCCGATTCGGACACCTTTGTTCCTCTGCTGCATCCGTCAGTTTCTTCCAGTAGTCCACCCAAGCTATTTGTCAGGTGGCGCCATGTCAAATCCGTTTCTTTCTCATATACCCTGTATTTGCACTCTTTACAGAGGGTAATCTCCTGGTATTTTGTCATTATTTTGCACAGTTCGCTTTCTTCAAAGTTGTTGATCTCGTTGTACTGGTTCAGGATATTACAGAAATGTTGTCTCATCTCGCACTCTTCCGCACAGTAATCTTCCAGTTTCTCCTGATCTGTGATCTCTTTCGGTTTTTGGCATATGTGATCGCAGATGTAATTCGCCATATTCTCAACAATTTCATCCATTTTGGTTCTTTTCATCAATCATTCCACCTTATCTTGATTTCAAATCCTAAACGCTCCTGTACTGCTTTCCGGTAGTCTTCCCATGTAGCAAGATCATCTACAAGGTACTGTGCGCCCTCTGCCATCTTGTTCATGTATTGCTGACACCTTTTTTTGCCGAAGCCCCATAAATCGCAAAGACAGGCTACAGAAAGAAGTGTAAATGTGTCCAGTGTCATTTCTTTTATTTTGTTACTTGCCTCATTCAGTTCCTGGCGTGTTACATTCAGACTAATACCGGTTCTCTGTCGGAATCTGATTTCCTTTTCCAGTTCTTCAATCCCTTTATCTTTCACAAGGCGACGTGCAAATTCCATTCCCTCTGTACGTCCCTGCATATATGAATCCAATTTACTCATTTTTCTTTCCTTTCTTCGGACACCACCGCGGAATTGTTTTTATTGTTGGTTTTGTCTCACGTTCATTTGTCCCAAAACACACAAAACAGCTTGTTTTGTTTCCAAAAGCCTTTGCAGGAAGCCTTCTTGAAACCGGATGTTCACAGTAATATTCACCCCGTCCGTACGAAGAGTAGATTCCTCCTGATCTGTGATGCATTGTCAGATACTTGCATTCCGTGCATTTAATCTTCATTTTTGTGCTCCTTTCAGAAACTCTACAAGTTCTGTTTCGCTGTTCGGATACTTGTTGTATTTTGAATGATACGTCCATTTCGGCATTCCGTTATTTCTTTCCGGTTCAGGTCCGCCTACAAGATGCATGTAGTACGGTTCGTTCGGTGCCCACGGACTGTTGTGAACCGGTTCCGGATCATATTCTTCTACAATTAGACGCGTGCCGTTTTCAAAATCATATTTGTAGTACCTCGCTCCGATATGTTCATCTGTGTACCACAGTCCCCATTCTTTATAATTTCTCAGCCATTCTTTTCGCTGATCATTATTTTTCATAACTGGCAATGGTGGCTGTATCGATGTTTCAGAACTACCTGCTGGTGCCATCTCGGTAATATTTCCAGAATAATCGGATGTATTGTTGAGTTTAACAATACGTTCCTCGATTTTGGTGTCTTTAACAAAATCGTCCTGCTGCTGATTGTCCGGTACTCCTGCTGCTGATTGATCTTCCAGATCATCAAATTCAGGAGAAAAAGGATCGTACACAAGTCTCGCCTGACTGGCTAAATATCTATAGCTTGTATTCAGTGTTCTTCCTTTATATTCAAATTTCGTGCCTGCTGACAAACTCCGAAAATCGCAGCTCATCATTCTCGGACCACTAAATCCACGGAATCCGTTGGGAGCAAGTGTTTTCTGTGCCATAAATGCTGATTCCTGATTATTTTTTGCCGGTCTGATTGCCCGCATCATCTTTGCAAAGATTTCTGGATACTCATCATGGAACATTGTGATCACTTCTTGTATCGTCAGTTCTTCGGGTTCGTCCACTGCTGCCATTTTGACCGGTTTCTGTTTCTTTCCGTATTTCTCGATCAATTTCTTCGAGAAGTCTGTCCAGCTCATCAGTTCTTCCTGATCAGAACCAACATTGAAGAGGATTCCTTCCTTGCTTCCCTGATAGTTCAGTTGTCCGTTTCGGACGCGTACTGTTCCGTACAGGGCGCTGAGCATGTATGTAGTCATGTTCAGATCTGATTTCTTCACATAGGTTTCTATGTTCTTCCGGAGAGATTCGTAGAACCGGTCAATCTGGATATCCACCGGAACAGGAGTGTTAATCTCTTCCGGCTTATGAGGATGCAGTGCCTGATCTATAGTCATCTGTCCAGGAATATCTCTTTCCTGTTCCTGCTGCGCTTTCAGGAGCTTCGCTGCATTCAATGTGACCTGCCCGACTTCTGACAGGATCTTGCAAGCTTCGTTCTGGTATTTATCATTCAAACCGGCAAGTTCCGCTGCCGTGGATACGTTCAGCTTATTCTGTTTGAATGCATCCATAAGTTCTCCGGAAAGGTTAGAACTGATGCTGTGGTACCTTCCAATCTGAGTGGACGAGACTCCGATCAGATCGGATACGATTTCCCTGGTCTTTCCTTCAAGATCTGTCTTTTCGCGGAGTTCCTTAACCAGTTCTTCCATCTGCAGGGATTCCGTCATCTTCTCCCAGTCAGACTTTTCACGGTATGTGTTGGACTGGATGATCACAATCTTACGGACAATCTCATCTGTTTCGGTTTCTGCGCTCAATTCAATCTTTGGTTTATATACGCAAGGGATTCTTTTAAATCGTTCAAGACCTTCCTTAATCAGCTCCAGGCAGCACTTTCTTCTCCGGTGTCCAGCCAGGAGGTAATCTTTTCCGTCTCTTTCTTCAATCAGGAGTGGCTGAAGGATTCCCAGTGCTCTGATCGACTGTTTTAGTTTCTCTGTGTCTTCCGTTGAATAAAAATTATCCTTAGAAGGGATCAAGTCTTCCGGATTGCGATAGACCGTCTTCTGTTCCGGAAGGTCTATTTCCTGTGCAGAACGCTCAGAGAGCATTCCTTTGAGATCAAATTTCGCCATCCTGTACACCTCCGATCATATTCAAGTACTCCGTAACCAGTGCTTCATAGTCTTCTGCTGCCGCTGATCGGGAGCTGTGAAGAGCCACCGGCATACGCATGAATGTGCTCCTTGCCACTACACCAGAAAAGCGGATTGTTGTATCCATAGCCGGATACTGCTCTCTGATGATCTCTGCTCCCTGAATGTGTGCCTGGTTCCCTTTCTGGTACTTGCTCACAAAGCAGCGGACGTTCTGCAGGTCCGGATTCAGTTCTTCCTTCACTTC
>ERZ772812.1892-NODE-1892-length-14357-cov-3.417494_pt1 | contig 14357 bp, 9 predicted proteins | sample MGYA00511343_ERZ772812 | MGnify/ENA primary metagenome ERZ772812 (study PRJEB29015, sample SAMEA2737706) | human gut metagenome | biome: human gut; feature: human-associated habitat; material: faeces | place: China | collected 2012 ...
TTTGGTGCCAGCTTCTGCAGGGAAGTGGATACGGCGATAACCTCCTGTACAAAGGGTACTTCCAGATGATTGGCAAGTGTCAGTCCGCCGGAACCGGTGATGACCGGTGATGCATGGACAGGACCTAATTTATGTACCGCTCTTCCTAACAGATCGGAAAGAGTTTCCTGGATGTTCGCGAAATGCCTCTCATAATCAGAAAATACCACTTCATTATTCTCATCTAATATGGCAATCTTTACGGTTGTAGAACCGATGTCGATACCAAGTGCGTATAATTCTTTTTGATTCATATTATGTAACTCCTTATCATGTTGATCTATATGTCTTTCTTCTTATTAAATGCATTTTGCTTAATTGTGACCTGTAACATTATACGACAAAAGTTCTCAAAAGACAATTAACAAATGTTGAAGATATGTTAAAAAGAGATGAACTTTACTTGGCACAATTGACAAATATCAGTTGGGAAGGTAGAATATCTACAGTGTGAGAATAAACGTAAAGGAGCAGTTATATGAACAATTGGTTAGATAAACTTGAACGGAAATTTAGCAGATATGCTATTCCAAATTTGATCACATATATTATAATATTATATGCAGCCGGATTTGCGCTGGAGTTGATTAACCCGACGTTCTATAGCCAGTTCTTAAGTCTGGATGCCAGCAAGATTCTCCAGGGGCAGATATGGAGAATTGTTACATTTATTATCCAGCCTCCGTCTGACAGTCTGATCTTTATTGCATTTGCACTGTATCTCTATTATATGATAGGGAAGCAGTTAGAGGCAGCGTGGGGGGCGTTTCGTTTTAATCTGTATTTCTTTTCGGGAATGCTCTTTATTGTACTGGGAGCCATACTGGCATATTTACTGACAGGCACTGTGTTACCAATGGATACATGGTATCTGAATTTATCGTTATTCTTTGCATTTGCAGCACTGTATCCGGATATCCAGCTGTTATTATTTTTCGTTATTCCGATTAAGATCAAATGGCTGGCTATACTTGATGGCTTGTATTTTATCTATGCGATTGTGCAGGCTTTTCTTCCGGCCTACGGCGGAGGTGTTTTTGGTATATATTATAAGGCGAATTATAAGGCGAATGCGCTTGCAGCATTTATCTCAATACTGAACTTTATCATTTTTTTCCTGAGTTCACGTAATATGAAGCCTTACACACCAGGTCAGATGAAAAGAAAGAATGATTTCAAGCGCAAGATGAGACATGCGGAAAGACCGGTAAACAGCTATGCAAATGGGGCAAAACACAGATGCGCAGTCTGCGGAAGAACAGAACTGGATGATCCGAATCTGGAATTCCGGTATTGTTCAAAATGTAATGGCAATTATGAATATTGCCAGGATCATTTGTTCACACATACACATGTTAAATAATTAAGAGAGGAATAGGAGAAATATGAAAAAAACAAAAATTATCTGTACAATGGGACCAAATACAAATGATGAAACCATGATGAGAAAGTTAGTTCAGAATGGAATGGACATTGCAAGATTTAACTTTTCACACGGTGATCACGAAGAACAGAAGGGCCGTATGGATATGTTAAAGAAGATTCGTGAAGAAGAGAACAAACCGATCGCAATTCTTCTGGATACAAAAGGACCTGAGATCCGTACAGGTGTATTAAAAGATGGAAAGAAAGTACAGCTTGAAGCAGGAGAGACATTTACCCTGACAACAGACGAGATTGTCGGAGATAACAAGATTGTTTCTATTACATACAAAGGTCTGGTAGAAGATGTCAAAGCCGGAAGTACGATCCTGATCGATGATGGTCTGATTGAACTGAAAGTAAAAGATAAAAAGGGAAATAACATCAATTGCGAAATTGTCAATGGCGGCGAGCTCGGAGAAAAGAAAGGTGTTAATGTACCAAACGTTGCGATCCGTCTTCCAGCTATCACAGATAAAGACCGTGATGACCTGAAATTCGGCGTGGAGCAGGGTGTAGATTTTATTGCAGCTTCATTTGTCAGAAATGCAGAATGTATTCTGGAGATCAAATCATTCTTAAGAGAATGTAAGGCTCCGTATATCCCTGTAATTGCAAAAATCGAGAACTTTGAAGCAATCAAGAATATTGATGAGATTATCCGTTGCGCAGACGGAATCATGGTAGCCAGAGGAGATCTTGGTGTTGAAATTCCGGCAGAGGAAGTTCCATACCTTCAGAAGACAATTATCCAAAAATGTAACGATAACTTTAAACCGGTTATCACAGCTACACAGATGCTTGATTCTATGATGCGTAATCCACGTCCTACAAGAGCAGAGGTTACAGATGTTGCCAATGCGGTATATGACGGAACAGATGCAGTCATGCTTTCCGGAGAGACAGCTCAGGGTAAATATCCGTTAGAAGCTTTACAGATGATGGTTCATATTGTTGAAAATACAGAGGAGCATCTGGATTATGATATGATCCTTAGAAAAGCAGGAGAACACAGACTTAAGAGTGCATCCAGCGCACTTGCAAATGCAACAGTAACAACGGCTAATAATCTTCGTGCTAAATGTATCGTAACACCAACTGTATCAGGTGCTACGGCAAGAGTTGTATCTAAGTTCAAACCTAAGACAGGTATTATCGGTATCAGTCCGGATGAGGCAACACTGAGAAGAATGCAGATCAACTGGGGAGTTATGCCGCTGAAATCAGTTGCTGTATATACAACAGAAGATATCTGTGATACTGCAATCGATCTGATCTGTGCAAAGAAGCTTGCAGAAGCAGGAGACATGGTTGTATTAACGCTTGGAATTCCATCTACAAATGTATCTGAGAACAGAACAGTAAGTAACATGATGAGAATTGCGATGGTAGATGACAGAAAATAAAAATAGTAAATAAGCAGGACTGCTTATAAAGAACCAGAAAGCAACGAGGCTGAATCAGCCTGGGCTTTCTGGTTCTTTGCATGTTTTTGAGAAAGTTTCTCCTTGACATACAGCGAAAATTCACTTATAGTGTTCCTGTAGAGAACTACTAAAGAACCAAAAGGTGGATGACGAAGATGGAACAGACATCATTTACAGAGCGCCTGATGGAATTCGGACTCACAAGACAAGAAGCAAGCATTTATCAGTGCCTGCTGACAGAGGGAAAGGTAACTGGATACGAAGTTGCTAAACAGACCGGAATATCCAGATCCAATGCATATAATTCTCTGGCTAGTATGACAGAGAAAGGTGCGGCTTACCTTGTAGAAGAGGCCAGTACCAGAAAATATGTACCTGTCCCGCTTAACGAATTCTGTAAGAATCGTATCCGTAAGCTGGAGGAATCCGGAAAATGGCTGCAGGAACATATGCCGACGGAGAAAGCGTATGTAGAAGGATACATTACAATTGAAGGCGCAGAGAATATACTGAATAAGATAAAGAATCTGTTATCTCAGGTTGATCAGAGAGTCTATATCAGTTGTACAAGAAATTATCTGCTGCTTCTGATCCGGGAGCTTGATACATTGATGGAAGAAAGAAAAAAAGTGGTGATCATTACCGATCAACCGGCGACCTTTTACAATGCAAAAGTATATTTTGGAGAAAACAGAGGAATGCAGATAGGAATCATTGCCGATTCGAAATATGTACTGACAGGTGAATACGGAGAGGGGAGTATGAATACATGTCTCTATTCCGGACAGAAAAACTTTGTAGAATTGTACAAAACAGCACTTGCGAATGAGATAAAGTTATTATCTATACGAGAGGAGAACAAGGATTGATGAAAAAAGAACCATTTGTAACAAAAGCACAGTTAGACGAGATTATTAAAACTTATCCGACACCGTTTCATTTATATGACGAAAAAGGAATCCGTGAGAATATGAAAGCTTTAAAAGAAGCATTTTCGTGGAATAAAGGATACAGAGAGTATTTTGCAGTAAAGGCAACGCCAAATCCGTTTCTGATCAATATTTTAAGAGAGTATGGATGTGGATGTGACTGTTCTTCCTATACAGAGCTGATGCTTTCCGATGCGATCGGGGCAACAGGAGAGGACATCATGTTTTCTTCGAATGATACTCCGGCAGAAGAATTTGTACTGGCAGACAAGCTGAATGCAATCATCAATCTGGATGACATCACACACATTGATTTCCTTGAAGAAGCAATCGGACATATTCCGGAGACGATCAGCTGCCGCTACAATCCGGGTGGAATGTTCAAGATCAGTAATGACATCATGGATAATCCGGGAGATGCGAAATATGGAATGACTACAGAACAGTTATTTGATGCATTTAAGATTTTAAAGGAAAAAGGTGCCAAAGAATTCGGTATTCATGCATTCCTTGCAAGTAACACAGTAACCAATGAGTATTATCCGATGCTTGCGAAAGTTCTGTTCGAAGTTGCAGTAAAGCTTCAGAAAGAAACAGGTGTACATATCAAATTCATTAACCTGTCCGGTGGTGTAGGTATCCCTTATAAACCAGATCAGGAGCCAAATGATATCCGTGCGATTGGTGACGGTGTGCGCCGCGTATATGAAGAAGTACTGGTACCTGCCGGTATGGGCGATGTGGCAATCTATACAGAGATGGGACGTTTTATGATGGGACCTTATGGATGCCTGGTTACAACGGCAATTCATGAAAAGCATACACACAAAGAATATATTGGTGTAGATGCATGTGCAGTTAACCTGATGCGTCCTGCTATGTACGGAGCTTATCATCACATTACTGTAATGGGTAAAGAAATTGCACCTTGCGATCACAAATATGATATAACAGGATCGTTGTGTGAAAACAATGATAAATTTGCAATCGACCGTATGCTTCCGAAGATTGATATGGGTGATGTGCTGGTAATTCATGATACGGGAGCACATGGCTTCTCTATGGGATATAATTACAATGGAAAATTAAAATCTGCCGAAGTGCTTCTGAAAGAAGACGGGACTACACAACTGATCAGAAGAGCAGAAACACCGGCTGATTATTTCGCAACATTCGACTGCTTTGATATCGGAAAAAAACTGATTGAAAAATAGTTGTGGAAAAAATCAGGTTTAGATATAATGATAGTGTCCTTTCAATTAAGAAACGGGCACTATCATTTTTTATGAGGAGGCAATAAAATGAAAAAACATGGTGTACTGGCGCTGGTGCTGGCCGGAGTGATGTTACTATTATGCGGATGTGGAGGTATGACAACGGACGATGCAATGGATTATGTACAGTCTGCCTTGGATTGTGGATACAAAGCGGAAGTTAAGAAGTATGCCAAGATAACAGAGACGACAGAAAAAGAAGCCAAAAAAGAATACGAGACAAATCTTGATACAATTATGAAAGAAGCCGGCTTTGATGACACCGGTGTATCAGATGAATTAAAAGCGGACTATCGTTCGATGTTTGAAAAAATGTTAAAGAGTGCAAATTATAAAGTGAAAGAAGCAAAAGAAACAGAAGATGATGAATTTACTGTAACTGTTGAAGTGTGTCCGTTTACGGCATTTTCTACTGTATCAGATGAGCTTGATCAATGGGTGACAGACACATATTCGAATGTAGAATCAATCCCGTCAGATGAAGAACTTAATGAGGCAATCATGCGGAAGATGTATGAAATTATGAGTGCAAAACTTGCAGACCCGACGTATGGCGATAAGATGGAAAAAGAAGTTCACGTAAAGGTGAATAAAGACGGAGCATATTATATTCCGAATGATGATCTCACGGCAGTAGATGATGCACTGTTCCCGCAGAATCAGCTTTAGGTTCCGGTAAACAAAATATGAATTAAAAACTATGTAAAACACAGATTTTGGGGATTGACATCTCTGGAATCTGTGTTGTATTATATACAAAAATAATTGAATGACATTCTGTTGTTCGGTCTTATTTAATTTCAGTTAAATGATCAAAAGGCAGGTCATGCTTCTCATATGACGTTGCCAGATAACCCATTTATAATCTATCCAAGTGAATATGGAATAATCTGACAGATTTTACGTTGTGTTTGACATGGAAAGGAGGTATTTACAACGGTCGGATTAATATAAATAACAAGAAAGAGAGGAATTGTATGACGAAGATTCAAAAAAGTAAGAAAACGATAGCTTCGTTACTGGCAGGGATATTGCTATGTCAGGTCTCTGCGTTTGGCGTGTCAGAGACCAATGTGAATGCGGAAAATCCGGCAAGGAAGATGAGTTTTGAAGTTGTAGGAGAAGGTTCCGTAACAGTAACAGATGTAGAGGATTGTATAAGAACGGTCCAATCAGGCAGTGAAATAACAGTGCCTGATGGAATGTGTATACGTGTACAATCGGATGCAGAAGAAGACACCAGGATCAGCATGAAGATACTTGATGAAGAAGGCAGATACGAGCTGGAAGACACTTCGGTGACAGAGGGGAAGAGTTACTGGCGTGATATTACAGCTATGGGTATGAACAAGAAAGTAGTCATAACATTCGGGAATGGAGCAGAAAGAAGCAGTGTATATTCAAGAAGAATGGTACAGGCGCGGGGAAATCAGCAAAAGCCGGAAGTAGGGGATGTATTTACCGGAAATTGTGTGGTCACGGCTGTGAATGGTGGAAACGGTCATACGGTACACGGGGTAACCATGGGCGGATTTACCGGAATCCTTGCCGGCGTTACTGCAAACGGAGGGTGTGCGGATCATACGGCTGCTGCGCCATATACAGGGCAGGAATGCACCTATAAATACACCATCACTGCAGTGAATAAAGCAACGGGAGAAGTTACAGGAAATTTATACTGTACGAGTGTGACTGGGGCAACGGATGGCGTGACAAAAGACAGCAGCGGCAGGCTGATCGGGTATCAGAGAGTCAGCGGAACTGCCGTCATACACCGCAGTTACAACGGGTATGCAAAGTTAAAAAAAGGAAAGACACTGACAACGCTTACAGATGGTAATGCAGAATATTCTTTGGAAGGTGCGGCCTACGGAGTCTATTCAGATCGTGGCGCAACGAAAGAAAACGCTGTATTTACAACGGACAAAAACGGAGAGTCTAATACGCTGGAATTAGAAGAAGGTATGTATTATGTAAAAGAAAAGAAAGCACCAAAAGGATATAAACTGGATGATAGGATATATCCGGTAACAGTTACATCCGGACAGACAGCAGAAGTAAATGTGAAGGATGTACCGGTGTATTCAGATATAGAATTACTCCTGGATAAAATCGATCAGGAGAGCAAAGAGGGAAAAGCACTTGGCGGTGGAAGCCTGGAAGGTGCAGAGTTTACAGTACGCTTTTATGCAGGCAGATATACGCAGGAAGCTTTGCCTGAAAAACCTTCGAAAGTATGGGTGTTACGTACCCAAAAGGAGAATGACGTCTGCAGAAGTAAACTGGGAAAAGAGTATCAGATATCCGGTGATGATTTTTATTATGCAGAAAATGGAGATAAGCCGGTGCTTCCGCTTGGAACAGTCAGCATTGAAGAAACCAAAGCACCAAAAGGATATATGCTGGAACAAGCTTATATAGAAGGAGATAACGGAAAACTTGCAGAAAATTATTACCTGACACAGATCGTTCAGAATGGAAATCAGACCAATATACAGGGTGGAAACAACTATAAAATAGCAGACCGTATATGTAGAGGGGATATTGAATTTCAGAAAAAAGATGAAGAAACACAGATGGCAATGGCAGGAATTCCGTTTCAGATCACATCGGTAACGACGGGTGAATGTCACCGGATCATGACAGACGAAAATGGATATTTTTCATCGGCATCTGATTATACGAAACACAGCAAAGATACCAATAGCGGACAATCTGAAAGTGGTGTGTGGTTTGGAACGAACAGTAACGGAGAAAGTGTAGAGGTAAATGATGCATATGGTGCATTTCCTTATGATACCTATCGGTTGGAAGAACTTCGCTGTGAAGAAAATGTAGATAAAGTTCTGTATAAAGGAACATTCCGTATTTCCAGAGACCGGTATGTTGTTGATCTTGGGACAATACTTAATCCAGATCTTACAATTGCAACATCAGCAAAAGATGAAGCAACCGGAACACATTATTCAAATGCAGACGAAAAAGTAACGATCATAGATGCCGTTACTTATACAGGTTTGAAAAAAGGGCAGGAATATGTCATGAAGGGTACATTGATGGACAGGGAAACAGGGGAAATGATTCTGGATGGCGAAAACAGAAATATTACTGCTTCTAAGAGATTTAAGCCGAAGACAGCCGAAGGCAGTGTGGAAGTGAAATTTGAATTTGATGCAAAGTCTCTGGCCGGAAAAAGTATTACAATATTTGAAGAATGCATGTTGGATAATACAGTGATCGCAGTGCATAAGGATCTGGAAGATACAGATCAGATGATTCATTTCCCAAAATTAAAAACTTCTGTAAAAGACGAAGTAACAGATATGAAGATGGTAAAAGCTGAGAAAGATATGCGGATTATAGATACGGTAGAATATCATAATCTGAAAAAAGGGAAAAAATACAAGATTACCGGAACGTTAATGGATAAGGAAACAGGAAAAGCAGCAAGAAGTGCGTCTGGCAGAAAGATAACAGAAAGTGTAGAATTTGTTGCAGAAGGAAAAGACGGAACAGCGGAAGTAGAATTTGTGTTTGATGGAAGTAATCTTGCAGGAAAGACATTGGTCGCATTTGAAAAATTATATTATGGTGATAAATTATATGCAGTACATACAGATCTGGAAGATGAAGATCAGACAATCCATGTGCCGTCAGCAGGGACAACGGCTTCTGACAAAAATACAGGGACACATCATGCATATGCCGGTGAATATGTAGAACTTACAGATACGATAGAATACAGGAATCTACTGCCTGGTGAAACCTACACATTACATGGAACGGTAGTCGAGAAGGAGACAGAACAGCGGTTGAGTGAAGAAAAACAGCAGGAATTTATTCCGGAAAAGGCAGATGGCAGTATTGAAATTGCATTTGAAATCAATGGAACTGATCTGTCGGGAAAAACGGCAGTCATATATGAAGAGATTAAAATAGACGGAAAAAGCATCGCAGAACATAAAGATCCGGAGGCAAAAGAACAAAGTATTTATTTCCCGAAGATTGGTACAAAAGCTATGGATAAAAAGTCAAAGACGCAGGAAGGAGATGCAAGAGAAAAGCAGACAATCATAGATCAGGTGTCTTATGAAAATCTGCTGCCTGGCGAAACTTACATATTAAAGGGCGTTTTGATGGATAAAGCGGACGGGAAAGAAATGACAGATAAAAACAACAGAAAAATCACAGGCAGAACAACATTTACGCCGGAAAAATCAGCAGGAACAGTCGAAATGACATTCGAACTTGATGCACGTGAATTGGGCGGGAAAGCGGTTGTGGTATTTGAGAATCTGTATGATGAGGAAGATCATCTGATTGCAGATGAAGCGAATATAGATAATGCGGATCAGACAATTATATATAAGAATAATGAAAAATCTGCAGTATCGCCGAAAATCAACACAGACAATCCGAAACCATCTTCATCCATCCGTAAATCACCGAAGACAGGAGTGGAAAATCATACATTTTTATGGATGTTGACGCTTGGATCTCTGGGAACAGCGGTTGCGGCCGGAATTGCAATTTATAGAAAAAAACGGGATTGATGAAAGTTAAGCACTAGCGGAAGAAAATAGAATTTTCTGTTAGTGCTTTTTGTATAAAAAAAGAAACATTTACTTCTTACGAAACCATAGTAATAAAAATGGTAAAAATAGTAAATGTCCCAATCGTTAAAATCCTTGATTATACTGTTTTTTGACTGCGGATAGTGGGACTTGAACCCACACGAAGTCACCTCCGCAAGATTTTGAGTCTTGTGCGTCTGCCATTCCGCCATATCCGCATATGTGTTGTTCACACAACAAAATAAATTATAACTATAAATGTAATGTCTGTCAATCCCCTTTTTCTAAAAATGAAAAGAAACCGTAGAAAGAAAATCAGTGAGAAAAATTAACCTTTTAAAAAGGCACAAATTGGTGTATAGTAAGATAGTGATTTTATAAGAAAATGAACTATTTAGGTGGAGAGATAAAATGAGCAGTAAAATTGTTCTGATAGATGGCCACAGTATTTTGAACCGTGCCTTTTACGGGCTGCCGGATCTGACGAATGCAGAAGGCCTTCATACAAATGCAATATATGGATTTCTGACGATTATGTTTAAACTTCTGGAAGAAGAAAAACCAGACTATCTGACGGTGGCATTTGATGTCCATGCTCCGACTTTCAGACATAAAATGTATGCAGAATATAAAGGCACCAGAAAGCCGATGGCTGATGAACTAAGGCAGCAGGTTCCTGTGATCAAAGAAGTGCTTCAGGCAATGGGAGTGAAGACGATCGAATGTGCGGGTCTGGAGGCCGATGACCTGATCGGTACACTTTCCAAGCGTTGTGAGCGCAAGGATATGGAAGTTGTGGTTATTTCCGGAGACCGTGATCTGTTGCAGCTGGCGACTGAGCATGTAAAGATTCGAATTCCGAAGACAAAGCAGGGCAGAACGGAGATAGAAGATTATTATGCCAAAGATGTTTTTGAACGCTATCAGGTGACACCGGAAGAATTCATCGATCTGAAAGCGTTAATGGGCGACACGGCAGATAATATTCCGGGAGTTCCTGGTATCGGGGAAAAGACAGCGACAAAGATCATTACACAGTATCACTCGATAGAAACGGCGCACGATCATGTGGAAGAACTGAAGCCGCCGAGAGCGTCTAAATCATTAAATGAATACTGGGATCTTGCGGTGCTCAGCAAAGAACTTGCAACAATCAATGTGAATGCTGAGTTTTCATATGAACTTTCAGAAGCAAAACTGGGTAACATATACACTGAGGAAGCATATGTCTTCTTTCAGAAACTAGAGTTTAAAAATCTTCTTTCCAGATTCGATGTTGCGGCACCGGCAAATAAGATCGAGGATGGTTTCAGGATTATCACTTCAAAAAGAGAGGCAGAAGAGATTTTTGCAAAGGCTGAAAAGGCACAGACGACAGGAACAGTACTTTTTAAAGATATGGAAAATGTATTGCCGTTATTTGCAGATCAGGCCGGACTCGGAGGTATCGGTCTGTGCTTCTCAAATGAAGCAGGCTTTTGTATAAAAACCGGGAATGATATATCAGGAGAATGGCTTTTGGAAAAGCTTGCAGATGTGGCAGAAACGACAGATACATTTTCGATGTTTCATCTGAAAGAATCAATGGATCAGATTAAGATCCGGAAACCGGAAAATTGTTTTGATGTGAGTGTGGCTGCATATCTGCTGAATCCACTTAAGAATAATTATACATGGGAAGATGTTGCGAGAGAACATCTGGACCTGATGGTTGATGAAAAGGCAGATCAGGAAATAAAGGCCTGCTATGAAGCTTATACAAATTATGCATCGGTAGAAGTCCTGAGCCGGAAATTAGCGGATACGAAGATGGATACCTTATTCCGGGAAATTGAGATGCCGCTGGTATTTACATTGTTCGATATGGAGCAGAATGGTATCCGTGTTGAGGCAGAGGCATTAAAACAGTATGGCAATCAGCTCGCCGGCAAGATCGCTGATCTGGAAAAGGAGATCTACGAAGAGGCTGGCGAAACATTTAATATTAATTCGCCAAAACAGCTGGGTGTGGTATTGTTTGAAAATATGAAGCTTCCGGGTGGGCGAAAGACAAAGACGGGTTATTCCACTGCTGCAGATGTTCTTGAAAAACTGGCGCCGGAACATCCGGTAGTTGCAAAGATTTTGGAATATAGACAGTATACAAAGCTCAAATCCACATATGCGGACGGACTGGCAAATTATATTCAGGATGATGGAAGGATTCATGGAAAATTCAATCAGACGATCACGGCAACCGGAAGAATCAGCAGTACAGAACCAAATCTTCAGAATATTCCGGTGCGGATGGAGCTTGGCCGCCTGATCCGTAAAGTATTTATTCCGGAAGATGGATACCGGTTCGTGGATGCCGATTATTCACAGATCGAACTTCGCGTATTGGCACATTGTTCCGGAGATGAGCATCTGATCCGGGCATATAAAGAACAAAGTGACATTCACCGTATTACAGCCTCACAGGTATTTCATATACCGTTTGACGAGGTGACTCCGCAGCAGAGAAGGAATGCAAAAGCCGTAAATTTCGGTATTGTGTATGGAATCAGTTCATTTGGACTGAGTCAGGATCTGAGCATTACACGAAAAGAGGCTGCAAAATATATTGATGATTATTTTGCAACCTATCCGGGAATCAAGACATTTCTGGATCATGCAGTGACACATGCAAAAGAAGAAGGGTATGTGGTAACACTGTTCGGAAGAAGACGTCCGGTTCCGGAGCTTTCTTCCAGTAATTTTATGCAACGTTCGTTCGGAGAGCGGGTGGCAATGAATTCTCCGATTCAGGGAGCGGCAGCAGATATCATAAAGATTGCAATGATCCGGGTGAATCAGAAACTGAAAAAACAGAAGATGAAATCAAGACTTGTCTTACAGGTGCATGATGAACTTCTGATAGAAGCATACGAACCGGAACTGGAAGCAGTTCAAAAGATTTTAAAAGAAGAGATGGAGCATGCGGCCAAATTAAAGGTGCCGCTTGAAATAGACATGCATACAGGAGCGAACTGGTACGAAGCAAAATAAGAGGTGTGAGAGATGAAGATTATAGGAATTACCGGAGGAGTAGGCGCAGGGAAAACACAGATTTTGGAATATCTGAATAATAAATATGGTGCGACTATTTGTATGGCAGATGAAGTAGGAAAGAAACTGCAGAAAAAAGGGACAGAATGCTTTGATGAAATTGTTGCGCATTTCGGAGAAGGGATTCTGGATGAAAAAGGAGAGTTGGACCGGACAAAGCTTTCAGACATTGTTTTTGCCGACAGGGTTGAACTTTCTGTACTGAATGGGATTGTACATCCAAAAGTAAAAGAAGAAATTCAGAAGAAGATTGCAAGAGAAGAACGCAAAAGTACGAATCTGATGCTGATTGAAGGAGCACTTCTGATCGAGGATCATTATGAGGAGATCTGTGATGAACTTTGGTATGTGTATGTGGAAGATTCGATCCGCAGAAAACGTCTGAAATATGCAAGAGGATATGAGGACTGTAAAGTGGATCAGATTTTCGAAGCACAACTTCCGAAAGATCTGTTCATGCGTCACTGTGACCGGGTGATCGACAACAGCGGACAGTTTGAAGAGACGAAGATCCAGCTGAATAAGATCATAGAAGACTTATAGAAAGGCAGATAATATTTAATATGAGATTATGCAGTATTGCAAGTGGAAGCAGTGGAAACTGTATCTATATAGGAGATGATCAGACTCATCTTCTGGTTGATACCGGTATCAGCAAGAAAAGAATAGAAGAAGGGTTGGCAAAATTGGAGATAAAAGGCGATGAACTGGAAGGTATCCTGATCACACATGAACATGTGGATCATATTCAGGGACTTGGTGTGTTCAGCAGAAAATATGAGATTCCAATCTATGCGACACCCGGAACTATTGCAGGAATCCGTAATTATAAAAAATTAGGAAACCTTCCGGATGGACTATTACACGAGGTAGATATAGATCAGCCATTTTCGCTGGGAACACTGAATATTGATCCGTTTGCAATCTCCCATGATGCGAACGAACCATCCGGATACCGGATAGATAATGGAAAAAAGGCAGTCGCAGTTGCAACAGACCTTGGAATATATGATGATTATACCGTAGAACATCTAAAAGATTTGAATGCGGTCGTTCTGGAAGCAAATCATGATATACATATGTTGGAAGTAGGACCATATCCATACCCCCTGAAACGGAGAGTTATGGGAGATAAGGGACATCTGTCTAACGAATTGTCAGGAAAGCTTCTTTGCGATATATTACATGATGACTTGCAGTATGTCGTTCTTGGACATTTAAGTAAAGAGAATAATTATGAAGAACTGGCATATGAGACGGTCAGACTGGAAATCAGCATTGGTGATAATCCTTATAAGGGAAATGACATTCCGATGATGGTAGCTAAACGGGATCAGGTATCTGATATCATTGCATTATAAGAAAGAAACAATGGCGAAGACAATAGGAGGAAAACAAATCATGAAGAAATGTGTAATCACAGTTGTAGGAAAAGACACCGTAGGTATTATTGCAAAAGTATGTGAGTATCTTGCAGGAGCAAATGTTAATATCCTTGATATCTCTCAGACCATCGTAGATGGATACTTTAATATGATGACGATTGTTGATGTAACAAATTGCAGCAAAGAAGTGGCTGTGGTTTCAAAGGAGCTGGAAGAGATC
>ERZ772812.1900-NODE-1900-length-14318-cov-3.754750_pt1 | contig 14318 bp, 12 predicted proteins | sample MGYA00511343_ERZ772812 | MGnify/ENA primary metagenome ERZ772812 (study PRJEB29015, sample SAMEA2737706) | human gut metagenome | biome: human gut; feature: human-associated habitat; material: faeces | place: China | collected 2012 ...
CCCTCTACGGCACGCCGCTGGAGTCCACGACCTACAAGTTTGCCAAGTGCCTGCAAAAGCGCTTCGGCATCATCGAGGGCGTGACCGACAAGGGCTATATCACCAACAGCTACCATGTCCACGTCACCGAGCCGATCGACGCCTTCACCAAGCTCAAGTTCGAGGCGCAGTTCCAGCACCTCTCGCCCGGCGGCGCGATCAGCTACGTCGAGGTCCCCAATATGCAGAACAATCTTGAGGCCGTGCTGCAGGTGATGAAGTTCATTTACGACAACATCATCTACGCCGAGCTGAACACCAAGTCCGACTACTGTCAGGTCTGCGGCTGGGACGGCGAGATCGAGATCGTCGAGGACGGCGGCAAGCTCATTTGGCGCTGCCCGAAGTGCGGCAACACCGATCAGGACAAGATGAACGTCGCCCGCCGTACCTGCGGCTACATCGGCACCCAGTTCTGGAACCAGGGCCGCACGCAGGAGATCAAGGAGCGCGTGCTGCACCTGTAAGGCGGCGCGCGGAGAAAAAAATACCCGGCGGGCGTGTCTGAAGCGGCGCGCCCGCTGTTTGTGAGGAATTGCTATGAATTACGGTCAGATCAAGACCTGCGACATCGCCAACGGCGTCGGCGTGCGCGTGACGCTGTTCGTCTCCGGCTGCACGAATCACTGCTACAACTGCTTCCAGCCGCAGACATGGGACTTTCACTACGGCCAGCCGTTTGACGCGGCGGCCGAGCAGATCATCTTCAACGAGCTGGAAAAGCCCTTCATCCGCGGCCTGACGCTGCTCGGCGGCGACCCGTTCGAGCCGGAGAATCAGCGCGCGCTCGTGCCGTTTCTGCACCGGGTGCGCGAGCGCTACCCGGATAAGGACATCTGGGCGTTTTCGGGCTTCGAGCTCGACAAGGAGCTCACCGTCGACGGCGCGCACCCGCGCTGCGAGGTCACGGACGAGATGCTCTCGCTCATCGACATCCTCGTCGACGGGCGCTATGTGGACGCACAGCGCAACCTCAGCCTGCGCTTTCGCGGCTCGGAAAACCAGCGCATCATCGACATGAACCGCACCCGCGCGGCGGGGCACATCGTACTCTGGGAGGGCATGAACGGATGGAAGTGAAGATCCAGAAGCTGCGCCCCGGCGCCGTCACCCCGCGGCGCGGCAGCGCGGACGCGGCGGGCTATGATCTCTACGCCTGCCCGGCGGACGGGCAGAGCGTCACGATCGCGCCGCACACGACGGCCATGATCGGCACGGGGCTCGCCCTCGCCATTCCGGCGGGGTATTTCGGCGGCGTGTTCGCGCGCAGCGGCCTTGCGTCCAGGCAGGGGCTGCGCCCGGCAAACTGCGTCGGCGTGATCGACGCCGACTACCGCGGCGAGTGCACCGTCGCGCTGCACAATGACACGGACGCGCCGCGCACCGTCGCCCCCGGCGACCGCATCGCCCAGCTCGTGATCCTGCCGTTTCTCGCGGCGGAATTTTCGGACGCGGACACGCTCGACGAAACTGACCGCGGCGCGGGCGGCTTCGGCAGCACCGGCCGGTAAAGCAACAATAACGCAGCCCCCTTCGAGCGTCTCGAAGGGGGCTGCGTTTTGCTTTGTTCAGCGGCAGACTTGCTTTATTCAGCGGCAGTCTGCGAACACGGGCGAGAATTCGTCGAGCTTCTCGCACGTGTAGCGCCGGGTGTTGTCCTCGCACACGGGCAGCATCTGCTGCGTGAATGCGGCGCAGCGCGTCCATTCATCGGTGACGGCCTGACTGTGCGCGGTGTTCAAGTCGTAGTGCTGCGCGAGATAGTCGGCGAGGTAGGGCGTGAATTTCTCCGCGCCGAAAATGTTCAGATGCTCGGCGTTGGCGAAATCATTGAGCGGGTCGAGGCCGATGGCGTCCATCTGCGTGTCGAAGTTCGCAAAATCATACCCGTACTCGTGCACGACCGCCTCCAGCTCGGCAAACACGGCGTCATAGTTTTCAATGACGGTGCGGTGCGGGAAGCGGGCAAAGAGCACGTTTTTGATTCCCTGTGCCCTGGCCGTCTCGCAGAAGGTGCGCAGGCTCTGCTCGTTGAAATCGTCGAGCGATTGCTGGCGCACGGGGATCTCATCCGTCTCCGTGAGGAACATGGAGATGGACAGAAACGGCTTGGTGTACGAATAGCCCGCGTCGCGCGCCTGCTGCTGCAGCGACAGCGAATTGCGGATGAGGTCCCGCTTTCTCCAGTTGTCGTGGTATTTGAGCAGCGGTACATAGTACGACAGGCGCTTGCCCTGCACGCACTCGTTGATGGCCTGCACCTTGCTGCGTGAGAGCGGCAGCGTGTCGAGCCATTCGCGCGTTGCGGCCTTGCCGAGCTCCTTGCGCTCGTCCTCCGTGTAGAGAAAGCCGTTGACCTCGACCACGTAGACCGCGGAGCTCTGCCGCTTGGCGGCCTCACGCAGCATGGAGGGGTACATGGTCCCCTGTGCGGCCGACACGGCCAGCGGATAGCTCGTAAAGCCCGCGTGCTGCCATGCCAGCGGTGCGCAGTAGTCCGTAAACGTCTCACTCGCGCCGAGGATCATGACATCGAGCGAGTTTTTCGGCTCCAGATAGAAGCTGCGGATGTACTGCTGCTCGGTGGCGTTGTTGACGGTCAGCAGCCGCGTGAGCGCGCCGTAGACCAGCGCCACGATGAGCAGAAACGCGATCACGCGCACGACGGTATTTCTTTTTGCGTGTTGTTTTGGATTCATTGATGTTCTCCACATGCTGTGTTAGCGCCACGCGGAAAATTGCGGCGAAAACTCGTTGAGATTCTGCTCCGTGTTCGCAGCGGCCAGCTCCTTGCACAGCGGCAGCGTCTGCGTCACGAAGGCGGCGCAGCGGTCCCACATGGCGGTGAGCTCGGCGCTGTACGTGCCCGTCAGGTCATAATGCGCGGTGAGATACTGCCCGAGCCACGCGGTGAAGATCTCCATGCCGGCGGTGTTGAGGTGGTCGGAGTCGATAAAATCCGCGCAGCGGTCGAGCCCGATCGTGTCGAACGCGTCGTGCAGGTCGAGCAGGTCGTAGCCGTATTCGCCCACGACGGCGGCCACGTCGTCAAAGACGCCGGGGTCGGTCGTCTGCGTGCGGTGCGGCGTGCGCAGAAAGAGCGTCTGCACGCCGAGACTCTGCGCCTGCGCGCAGAACGCGCGCAGATACTGTTCGTTCGCCGCGCTGAGCGTCAGCGGCCGGACATCGGGCTCAAAATCCGCAGACAGGGACTTGCACACCGTCTCCACGCCCTTGGTCAGCGAGCAGCCGGTCTCGTCCATGATGTGCAGACGCCGCTGCACCGGCACCCATTTTCCCACCTGGTACCAGTTGGCATGGTATTTTGCGATGTTGAAGTAAAACGAGGTCTGCAGCTCTCGCGGCACACAGGTGCGGATGGTCTCGAGCCGGTTGCGCGACCAGGGGATATTGTCGATCCACTTGCGGAGGTTGGCCTCCAGCGTTTCCGGGTTCTCGTCGTTGATGAAGCCGTCGATGTCCACGACGATCAGCTTCGGATGCTGGCGATCCACGGCCTCCGTGAGCAGGGAGCCGTAGAGCCGTGCCGGGATGTTTGAGACCGTCAGCGGATAGCTCGTGTAGCCGTACTGCTGCCACGCGAGCGGGGCGCTGTAGCCGGTATAGAGCTGGCTCGCGCCGATGAGCACCACGTCAAGGCTGTCCTCCGGCTCGAGGAAGAAGCCGTGCACGTGGCGCTTGTCCCAGTCGTTATTCGCGACGAGCATCGGGGAGATGAGCCCGATGCCCAGCGCAGCGATGAGCACGAAAATGAGCGCGCGCACCGCTGTGCGGGATTTGGAGATCGGTCGTTTTGTCATAGCTTAAAACTGCATATACACGAATTCGGATGCCTGCACGCCGGGGCCGTAAACGCCCATGAGCACGACGGCGAAGATGCCGGCAAGCAGCACGGCCCAGCGCAGGGCGAGACACTTCTCGTCGAGGATCTCGCGGATGGTGCGCTGCGAGCGCTCCTGAATGACGGAGGCGGTGAAGATCACGACCGTGCCGAACAGCAGCACGGCCCAGTCATACCGCGTCAGCGGCAGGGCCTCGAGCACGGCGCCCGGCCGCAGCTGCGACAGGTGCAGGTCGGTCACGGATTTTAACATCATGCCCATCGCGGCGCGAAACCCGTCGGCGATGTCAAAGTAATAGCCGATGAGCACGACCACGAATGTGCGCAGCATGGAAAACACCTGATACCATGCGCTCTTGCGCTCGATGTGCAGGCCGGCGACGACCTTGTCCGACACCGGCTGCAGCAGCGTGGACACGAGGATGACCATGCCGTTCCAGAAGCCGAAGGCGACGTATTTCCAGCTCGCCCCGTGCCAGATGCCGATGATGAGAAACGTGATCAGCGAGGCCACGGCCGTCGGCAGGACCTTGCCGATGTGGTTGCCGAGGTGCTGCTTGGCGTGGCGGCCCCAGTTGAGAAACGCCTTTGAGATCGACAGCGGATAGAACAGGTAGTTGCGCAGCCAGTCGCCCAGCGAGATGTGCCAGCGGTGCCAGTACTCGGTGAGCGTGCGCGAGAAGTACGGCCGGCGGAAGTTTTCGCCCATGGTGATGCCGAACATCTGCGCCACGCCGCGCGAGATGTCGATGCCGCCGGAGAAGTCGGCATAGAGCTGCAGCGCGTAGACGATCGCCGCCAGCAGCACGTACGTGCCGGCGTAGTCGGTGTACGCCCCGGCGACGGTGTGGATCATGCCCACGGCGCGGTCGGCGATGACGAGCTTCTTGAAAAAGCCCCACAGAATCAGCTCCGCGCCGTAGCGGATGTTGTCAAAGTTATATTTGTGCGCGTCATAGAGCTGGTGCGCCAGCTGGTCGTACACGCCGATCGGGCCCTGAATGATCTGCGGGAAGAAGGACACGAACAGCGCGAGCTTGCCGACGTTGCGCTCGGCGGGCACTTTCTCGCGGTAGACGTCGAGCACGTAGCCCATGGACTGGAACGTGTAAAACGAGATGCCCAGCGGCAGCAGCAGCCCGATGTGGCCGAGCGAGACCGTCAGCCCCACGGACGCAAAGAGCGCCTCCATGGACTCGGCAAAGAAGTTATAGTATTTCAGCACGGCAAGGATGCCGAAGTTGAACACCAGGATGCCGATCATGAGTGCCTTGCGGCGGGATTTGCAGCGCTTTTTGTACGCCTTGCGCTCCTCGCGCTCCCAGTCCTGCTTGTGCGCGGCGACGGTCTGCTCCATGCGTGCGGTCATGGCGTCCATGCCGCGGGCGCCGAAGTAGGTCGTGAGCGTCGTCACGACGATAAAGCCCATGTAGCGCAGGCACACGAACGCGTAAAACGCGTAGCTGCCGATCAGCAGCACCACCCACTGGAACCGCTTCGGCACGAGGTAGTACAGCACCAGCAGTGCGAGCACCAGCAGGTAAAACGACAGCGATGTCAGTGTCATGCTTCGTCCTCCGGCGTCCGGCAGGTGTTGAGCACGTCGGTCGCAAACCGGTCGCGCACGAGCGTGAAGTCCCCGCCGCGGCAGAGCGCCACGCGCGGCATATCGCGCGAGAGGAACACGGCCACGCCCTCCGTCACGGAGTAGGCGCCGCAGCGTCCGAAGGCGATCACGTCGCCCACGCGCAGGGGCGGCAGCTGCGCCTCGCGCACGAGCACGTCCGCTGTTGTGCACAGGCTGCCGCAGAGCATCCACGGCTCGGCGGCAGCCGCGCTCTCGCGCAGGAGCGTCAGCGGCGGGGCCTGCATGCCCATGAGCTGGCCGTCATACTTGACCTGGTGCATGCCGCCGTCGCACACGGCGTAGTTCACGCCGAGGTTGCACTTGGCGTCGGCCACGCCGGTGAGGAACGTCCCGCACGGCGCGGCGAAAAAGCGGCCCATCTCGATCGTGAGCGGGTACTTTTCGCCAAAGGCGCGGATGTGCGCCGCCGCCGCGTCGAGCAGCGCGCAGTCGCGCGCCTCGGCGTCCTCGCGGAAGCACTCGGCGTTCAGCCCGGGGCCGTATTCCACGTGCTGCGCCGTGAAGCCGTAGCGCTCGTGCAGCATCGTGAGGTATTCGTCCAGATGCGCGAGCTCCTTTGCGATCACGGCGTCCTTGCGCTTTTGCGTGCCGGAAAAGTAATGGATGCCCACGATCGTCACGTTCGGGAACTCCGCACGGCGCGCAACGAGCGCCTCCAGCGCGGCGGGATCCATGCCGAACTGGCTGCCGGCGGTCAGGCGCGGCAGCACGCGCACGTGCTTTCCCTGCGCGGCCGCGGCGGCGCAGATGAGCTCGAAGTGCAGCGTGCTCTCGGCCGTGAGCAGGTCTGCCCCCAGCGCGACGGCGCGCGCGACATCGTCCGCGCCCTTGTTCACGCCGGAGTAGAGGATGCGCTCGGGCGCGATGCCGAGCTTTTCGCAGATCGTCAGCTCGCCTGGGGAGCACACCTCCACCCAGCGAAACACGTCCGGCAGGCCGCGCAGCACGAAGGGGTTTGCCTTCATGGAGTAGCAAAGCTGCACGTGAGAGCCGAACGCGGCGCGCACTTTTTCAGCGCGCGCCGTGAAAGCATCCAGATCAAACAGATACAGCGGCGTGCCGTATTTCGCGGCCGCCGTTTTCAGAGCAGTCTTGTCCATCAGTCCTCGTCCTGCAGGCGCTGCACCATGGCCAGCAGACTCTTGGCGGAGTTGAAGTTCTCCGGCACGAGATCCTTTGCGCCGATCTCGATGTCGAACGCGTCGTTGAGCGCCGCGACGAGCGACACGATGTCGAACGATTCGAGAATGTGGTCGTCGATGAGCGCGGTCTCGGTCTCAAAATCCACGTCCGGGCGCAGATCGGTCAGAATGTCCATCAGTTCCTGTTCCATAATAAAATACCTCCTGAAATGTGAGTAATGTAAGCGATTATCGGTGGGCGTCAGCGATGCGCCCGGCCAGCGCGCGCATATCCGTCTTGCCGTTGTCGAGCCGGGGCATGGCGTCAAGCTGCTCGATCTTGCGCGGCACCATAAAGCCCGGCAGGTCGGCGCGCAGCGCCACGGCGATGTCGCGCTTGGTCACGTCCGCGCCGGTGTAAAACAGCCAGATCTGCTCGTGCTCCTGATCGTAGAGCGCGCAGGCCTCCTCCACGCCGGACACCTTCGCCGCGGCGAGATCGATCTCCCCGAGCTCCACGCGGTGGCCGAGATGCTTGACCTGCCGGTCCTTGCGGCCGTGGAACATGAGGTTGCCGTCGGGCGCGAAGTGCCCGAGGTCGCCGGTCTTGTAGATGCGCTCATCGTAAGCGCGGTTGAGCGGGTTTTGCAGGAAGCTCTCGGCGGTTTTTTCGCGGCTGTTGTAGTAGCCCAGCGCGAGGATAGGTCCCTTGACGCAGATCTCGCCGATCTCGCCGTCGGGCACGGCCTCATTGTGCTCCGAGAGCAGAAATACCTCGTAGTGCGGATACGGCTTGCCGATCGGCAGCACGTCGGTGTCCTCCACCAGACCGGGCACGACGTAATACGTGCACGAGGCGGTGGCCTCCGTCGGGCCGTACTGATTGACGAAGCGCGCCTCCGGCAGCGCGAGCTGCCACTGGCGCAGGCAGCTGCACGGCATCACCGAGCCGGAGAAGCACACCTTGCGCAGGTGCTGCGGCACGCTGCACTCGAACGCGCCCAGCGCGGCCGGCACCGTCAGCGCCGAGACGCTCCAGCCCACGGCCGTCACGCCCTTGTCGTTCATGTATTCGAACAGACGCTCCGGCGACATGAAAAGTTCCTTCGGGATGATGGCCGTCGTCGTGCCGAAGCGCAGCGGCAGATAAATGTCGCGCACGGCGGCGATGTAGTCCAGCGGCGACTGGTTGCCGAGCACATCCTCGCGCGCGATGCCCATCACGCCGGCGTAGTCCTCGATGTAGCACATGAGCGAGTGCTGCGCCGTGATGACGCCCTTGGGCGTACCGGTCGAGCCGGAGGTGAAGATGATGTACAGCGGGTCGAGTTCACGCGCGCGCGCGCGGCAGTCCGCCAGCAGCGCCGCGTCCTCGCAGCCATCGAGCAGATCCTCCGCGACGAGGATCTCGCCGCCGAATTCCAGCGTCTTGGCCTTGTCGTAAAACGCGCGCTGCACGATCATAAGATCGGTGTCGAGCGTGTGCAGGATCGAATTGAGCCGGTGCACGGGCATCGTCCCGTCCATCGGTGCGTAGCAGCAGCCGGCGTATACCGCGCCGAGAAATACGGCCGGGGTGTGTGCGTTGCGCCCGCTCATGACGGCGATGGGCGCCTTGCGTCCGCTGCGCAGCTTTGCCGCCGCTGTGCCGATGATGCGCGCCTCGCGCCGCACGTCGGCAAAGGTCACCGCGCCGTCCTCGTCAAGAAAGGCGGGCTTGTCCGGACAGGCTGCGGCGGTGGCTTCCAGCCAGTCGAGCACGTTTGTATCCATGCGTGCAGCTCCTTCCTGTTATCTATCCATAATCGGCAATTATCCTATCATGTTTCCCCACTAAAAACAAGCAAAATCGGGACAGTTTTAAGAAAAAGGTAAGATTCCCGCGCGCCCGCGCTCCGCACTTGACGCGCCCGCGGCCGAAACGTACAATGGGGCGTGGGATAACTGTACAGAATGTTGGACAGTAAAAGGTAAAAATGTTTGCTTCTTACAAAAAATCAACTGGAAATTTGTGCACATTACCCCCTGTCAGTGCGCAAAAAATCGTGGTATCCTTTTGGTTAGTAAGCGTGACGGCTGAAGTGGGGCGGGAAACTCCGAAGCGTTCCCGCCCCGCCCCGCCGTGCGCGTTTCCGGTTCGGACAGGCTGCGCTTCGGAGGTCTGCCCTCCGGCCGGGATCAACAGGGGGGATGCCCGCGAAGGGAAAGGAAGAACGAAGATGTCAAAACAGGTTCAGAAAGTGTGCAATGCCATCTCCACCGCTGCGGTGGTGCTGGTGGTCATTCTGGCGCTGCTTCTGGTGGGTGTGCGGCTGGTCGGTCTGCGGCCGATGTGCGTCCTGTCCGGCAGCATGGAGCCGACGTATCACACCGGCTCTCTGATCTATGTCAAGCCCTGTGCGCCTGAGGACGTGCAGGTCGGTGACGCGATCACGTTCGTACTCAATGAGGACTTGGATGTCGTCACACACCGCGTGATCTCCATCGATGCGGAAAACGAGCATTTCTACACGCAGGGGGACGCGAACGACGCGCCCGACGGCGCACCTGTCTATTTCAAGAACCTCATCGGCCGCCCGGTGTTCACCATCCCGTATCTGGGCTATGTTTCGCACTGGGTCTCGAACCCGCCGGGGATGTATCTGGCCATTGCGATCGCGATCGTGCTGCTGGTTCTGGCGTTCCTGCCGGACATGCTGCGCAAGGCGGCTGAGGCCGATGCCCGCGATGCGGCGCGCCGAGCAGAGGCAGAAAACGTGGCAAAATGCACAGAAAATGGCGGCAAAAACCGTCGGATTTAAACATTTTCACGGGAGCATGAAATATTTTCAAATCTCCGTGCATTAACTCAATGAACGCTGACAGCGCACGTTGGACGCTGTTGGGACATGGTAAGTTCGGAACATGATGCTTTTGTAAGGGAGGATAACACGAAATGAAGAAGAAAACTTTGACGATCGCCATCGCGCTCGTGCTTGTCGTGGCGCTGGCGGTTGGCGCGACGTGGGCGTATCTGACGGCGAAGACCGAGGCGGTTACGAACACCTTCACGGTCGGCAAGCTGTTTGATCAGGGCGGCGCGTTGACGCTGAAAGAGCACAAGGCGGTTGCACAGACTTCCGGCGAGTATTCTTACAAGGTCAACACTGAAGAGGTGACGGGCAACGAGTACAATCTGCTCCCCGGCACGAAGATCGAAAAAGACCCGTTTGTTAAGGTCACCGGCCTGAAAGCTGGCGCTTCCTGCTATCTTTATGTTGAGGTCGTGGCTTCGGACGCGAAGAACGTTCTGAAATATAGTGTGGCCGATACGTGGGAGCTGCTTGCTGGTGTTACGGGCAAGAACGGCGGCGCGGTTTACGTTTACAAGACGAACGATGGCAACAGAGTGACTGCAGATGTCACCGCGACCAGCATTCTGGCGAGCAACCTTGTCGAGGTTAACGATTTTGACGTGAATTCGGATGCGACTGCCAGCCTGACGTTCTATGGCTATCTGTGCCAGTCCGCTGGTTTTGCGGATGCTGCGGCCGCGTTTGCCGAGTGCTTTTAAGCAACTCCCTCGCAGCTTTCCCTGAGCCAATTCCTTGAATACCTTGTACAGAGAGCTGTACATAAAAAAGAAAAGGAGAACGCTACTTATGAAGAAGAAATCCATTCTGATGGCTGCGATCGCAGTCATGCTCGTCGCGGTGCTGGTCGTCGGCGGCACGCTGGCGTACTTCACCGATACGAAGTCCGCGACCAATACGTTCACCATGGGCAATGTCAAGATTGCTCTGGATGAGCAGCAGAAGGGCGAAAACGGTCTTGAGGCCTTTGAACAGAACAAGACCCTTGTCCCCGGCAAGTCCAACGACGGCAATGCCGTTTCCAAGATCGTTACGGTTAAGAACACGGGCGCGAATGATGCTTGGGTTTGGGTCGAGCTTAAGATTCCTGCCTATCTTGTGAGCAAGGAATATCCCACCAACGAGAGCAAGAACGCTCTGCACTGGAACAGCTACGGCTGCTTCAACGTGGAGTACAACTCCGGAAATTATTGGGGCCTCGCGACCAACGACGGCATCGTTGATGCAAACCACAAAGTTACCGACCCCAAAATGGTTGCTGTTGAAGATGGCCTCTGGAACGACTACAAGTATGTTGGCACTGAAACAATCGGTGGCATCGAGTATGTTGTAATCCGCACGACCATGGCAAAGACCCTGCCCGCTGGCAAGACCTCTCTGCCCTGCCTCGCTCAGGTCTACATGGATTGGCGCGTGACCACGAATGAAGATGGCACTCAGTACATCCTGCCCGCTGGCGATCCGATCTCTGCGAATGCTTCTTGGAAAGTCATCGTGACCGCTTACGCGATCCAGGCGGATGGTTTTAACACGGTGGATGAGGCTGTTGCTGCTTATAACAACAACGGCAAGTAATTCCCCAACATTTTGACCCCAAAGGGGCGGCGAAATCGCCGCCCCCATCGGGGACTCTGGCTCGGCTTCAATCCGGGCGCGGGCGGCGGTACTGCCGCTGTCCGCGCGCAGACTGAAAGAGAGAATCCCGCAAAAACAGTCCCGGCGCGCCTTCGGGCGCGGAAGAGAATCCCTGCGCACAGCGCAGAATAACCCCCGGCAAGGAGAAAGGTGGTTTGTGCATGAAGAAGAAGTGGACCATCGCGACGGTCCTCCTCCTGGCAGTGGCACTGCTGGCGGTCGGTACGTGGGCGTACTTTTCGGCCGTCGGCACGGCGGACAACGTCATCACGATGGGCTCGGTCAAGCTCGCGCTGCACGACGAGGACGGTAACGGCAATCCGTTCACGACCGTGCGCGTCATGCCCGGCAGCGTCGTGAACAAAGTGGTGTATGTGGAGAATGTCGGCACGGGTGCGTTTTACACCCGCGTGAAGATCACGCCCGAGATCCTCAACGCCGACAGCGAGCGCATGCCGCTCGACCCGAGCGAGCACCTGCTGGTGCTGGATCTGAACGATACCGACTGGATCGCCGGACCGGACGGGTACTATTATTATAATGGTGCGGTCGATCCGAAGACGGCCACGACGCAGTTGTTCAGCCGCGTCACGTTCAGCACCAAAATGGGCAACGAATACCAGAATTCCACGGTGCACATCTATGTAACGGCGGAGGCTGTGCAGACGGCGAACCTTGAGCAGTACGCCGCCAATGATGTCAGAGATGTATGGAAGCACGTCGGAGCGGTCGAGGCGAGCACCTCGAGCACGCAGATCGACCCGATCCCGACGCCCTGAGAAAGGAGGACGAAACCATGAAAAAACGCATTCTCTCGCTCGTCCTCTGTGCAGCCCTGCTCCTGAGCCTGTGCCTGTTCATGGGCGCGGGCGCGGCAGTGGATTCGGCTGCGGATATGGCTGAGACCGCAGGAACGGTCGAGGACACGCAGTCGTCTCCGGCGGTGGGGCCGATTCTTCCGCTCGTGGTGACGCGGCCGCAGACGTCTCCTTACCGCGCCGCGCGCGCGCCGTCGCTTGCCGATACCGGTGAGACGCAGGATGATGGTCTGGAGCTGACTAAGACGGTTACGCCGAAAGCCGACGGCGGCTATACGGTGCATCTGGAAGCGTACACGACCGGCACGGTCACGACGAGCACCACAACGAAGCCCTGTGACATTGTCCTTGTGCTCGACCAGTCCGGCTCGATGGCGGACGATTTCAACGGGGAAGAGACGGACAATGAAGCGGACACTCGCCAGTACGCAATGAAGCAGGCCGTCAATACTTTCATTGACAATGTGGCAACAAAAGCCAAGGATGAAGGCGTGGAACACCGGATCGCGATCGTTAAGTTTGCGGGAGATTCCACGAACACGGTCGGCGATACTACGTATCAGGATGGCAGATATCGTTATAATTATTCTCAGGTCGTGAAAGAACTGACCGCGGTCAATGATGCCAACGGAGCAAATGTGACCACACTGAAAACGGCGGTTAACCAGCTGCAGGCTAAGGGCGGCACGCAGACGCAAAACGGCTTGAACCATGCGCAGAGGCTTCTGTCGAGTGTCGATTCCGCACGCGACAGCAGCAAGGTCGTGATCGTGTTCACGGATGGCATGCCGGGCAATTCCGGTTTCGATGCAAAGGTTGCGACCAGCGCTATTGCAAGCGCAAAGTCGATGAAGGATGCCGGTGTGACCGTGTACACGGTTGGCATTTTCACCGGGGCGAACGTTGACCAGCTGTATGGCAACACCGGGTTCTCAAAAAACTCGAACGGAAGCGTTGGGAGTTATTGGGCCAACAAGAACACAAGCAATGGTATCGATGTTCCGGCTGGGAACCGCTTTTTGAACTATGTGTCCAGCAACTTCAAGGCTGCCTCGGAGATAGGGTTAAAGGATTATAAAGATGAACACTGGTTCTCCGCCAGTTATTACGGCTGGGAAGTGACGCGAAACTTCACCCGCGACAAAACCGGCTATTATATGACGGCGAGCAACTCGACGGCGTTGAATAACATCTTTACCTCCATCAGCCAGACGATCGGCAGCGCCAATATTGACCTTGGCAGCGAGACGGTCATCAAGGACATCGTGACGCCATACTTTACGGTGCCGCAAAACACCGGTGCTATTCGTCTCTCCACTGCAGCCTATAACGGCAGCGCATTTGGGGCTCCGGTCGCAGCCGATCCTTCGGTGACGGCAGCGATCGATCCGGCAACGCGGGCGGTCAATGTGACCGGCTTCGATTTCAACCAGAACTATGTCTCCACAAACGCTAAGGCGGATGGCACGTTCGGAAAGAAACTGATCATCGAGTTTGATGCCTCTGTGGAAGCTGGCTTCCTCGGCGGCAATCAGGTGCCAACGAATGATGGGCAGTCCGGCATCTATGCGAAGGGAACCATGATCAAGGCGTTCGATGTGCCGACGCAGGACGTGGAAGTAAAAAGCATCACGCCGACGGCGGATGACAAGACGATCTACCTTGGCGATTCTGCCAATTTGCAGGAGCTTGTGCACCAGAATGCCACATTTGACGGCACAAATAACGCTTTTGTGAATGTGACCTACACGGTCAAGGATGAAAACGGCGGAACGGTCGGCACGTACACGGTTCCTGCCGGAAGCAGCAGCGGAATATGGGAGTGGAGCGATGCGGCAAGCGGCGGCACCGTCGCCCCGGAGCAGACCACGACCTACACGGTGACGTGCACGGTTTCGCCTACGCAAAGTGGAACGTATGAGAGCGTTTCTAAAGATGCTGCGTTCACCATCACGGTCAACACCTGCAGCCTGACGATCTCCAAGAAAGTCACAGGCGACGGCGCGAACCCGAACCAGACGTTCGTGTTCGATGTCAAGGACAGCACCGGTAAGCTCGTGACCACCATCGTGCTCAAGGGCGGCGAACAGAAGACCATTACCGGTCTGGCCGTCGGCACGTACACGGTCACCGAGGATACAAACTGGTCGTGGAGCTACAGCATCGTTGGCGACAACAACAAGACGGCTACGCTCAGCGGCACGACGCCCAGCGCCACGGTCGATGTCACCAACCATTACAATTCGCACAACTGGCTCACGAGCATTGCCGACGTGATCAACAAGTGGGTCAGCGCAACCGAGATCGAGCAGATTCCGGCTCCGGAAACAAACTGAACAGGAG